>ERZ808245.94-NODE-94-length-55450-cov-5.069591_pt1 | contig 55450 bp, 47 predicted proteins | sample MGYA00521243_ERZ808245 | MGnify/ENA primary metagenome ERZ808245 (study PRJEB31516, sample SAMN03275576) | gut metagenome | biome: mammalia-associated habitat; material: feces | host: Papio cynocephalus | place: Kenya | collected 2012-07-07 ... | reverse complement strand
AGCATTTGTCTGAACAATATGGGATTTTATTCTCTATAAACTCCTAAAGACGAGAGTTTAATCATTATCGTTTCTTTTTCCTAGTCTTTCAGCCTTTGTTTTTGCTTTTTCTAGAAAAACGGCTTTCTAGAGCAGCAGAAGAGGAAATTTTGTTTACAATATTTATGATTTGTCGCTTGTTTTTCATTTCATAAGCGATAATTATTTTATTTTTTTGGCTTGTTTTCCGAGTCTTTCGTTGATTGCGACACCTTGGATAATGAGCTGCATGACTTTATCTAGTTCTTTTCCTTCGCGATAATCGGCAGGGCAAACGAAATTGACGCGTCCATCTAGGTATAAATCAAAACCTTTCTCTTCATTGCCTTCATTAAAGACAGCGATGGATTTCCCGCCATTATTCTTGGCAATGATCATAGTGGGAATATCGGTCATTCCATCCCCGATATAAACAATATTGCTATAAGGGATGCGGTGGAGTGGGGTTTTCGAATTTACGCCGACATCATCGTTAGCGTCATATACGCCCTTGCTGATGCGGTAGAAATATTGCGTTTTTTGAGTGAAATTAATCGCAAGTTTTGGCCAGATTGGCTCTTTTGTTTTTTCGTCGTAAAGATATTCGCATGCGTAAAGCATCCGGAATTCTTTAGCGATGGAACACCCCTCCACGATTTCTTTGTTGCCACTAGAAATCAAATAATGTTCGATTTTGACGCCGTTTTCTTCGCCAAAAGCGTTAATGCGGGAAAACCATCCTTCCACACCTGGGAAAAACTCAATGTTTTTGCCCATTTCCTGTAACCATTCCCTCGTCATTTTAATGCCTTTTTCTTTGGCAATTTCTTTCATCATATATAAATAGGCAAGCGTTCTTTCAACGCCTGTTCTTTCGGATAATTCGGACGTTTTCTTCCAAAATTCATCGGGAGAAAGCCCTAAAGCTGGGATAAATCCGAAATTTTGCATATCGCTTTTTGCAAGTGTACTATCAAAATCATAGCAGATGGCGACGATAGGTTTTCTTGACATTTTGCTACCTCTTCGTAAAAGTTTATGATTCTTTTCCCTCTCCGTCAATTTTGTCGTTAATGGGTAGGCTCTATTCGCGAGAAATATTCGCAAATAGCCGGTAAGTAGCGTAAAATACGCTTGCTATGAGAACTGCATTGTATTGGGTTTTGTCGGTATTAGCGTTCCTTTATTTATTGGGCTTTTTGCTTTGCTATATTTTTCTATTGGGTTTTAATCGAAAACTAAAAAAACGTGTGACTGCCTTTTCGATTTTGTTCAGCGAGAAAATAGAAGCCTTATTAGCTTTATATCATTCTTTTAAAGAAGCGAAAGTTAAATTTAGCGAGGCCGATTTAGAAGCGGTTCGCAATGTCGCCAATTTGAAAAATAAGCGAATCAAAGGCAGCGATATCCCTTTCTATCGCGAAACCATATCGACTTTAGAAAAAAGGCTCCATTATTTAGCAGAAGAAAATAGTTGGCTAAAAAAAGAGGAAGACTATGAAACGATGCTCTCTTTGCTCAACGATTTAAATGCGAATTATCGACGCATTGTTGCTACTTACAATAGTGATTTGTTGGGTTATGAATATTGGAGAAAGCAAATCCTTTATTCTTTTTTGTTTTATTTGTTCGGTTTTCGTGAAAAGAGCCGAATTCATTAATTTGGTGTTTTTTATAGGGATTTAGAAATACAATTCGTAATCCACTAAGCCATCATAGAAGTCTTTTTCGTGACTCACGATGATGACGGATCCTTCAAATCTCTCAATCGCTTCAAATAATGCGTCTTTTGCTTTTTGGTCCAAATGATTCGTCGGTTCATCTAACACTAAGAAATTGCTCTTTTTTAAGGTCATCACCGCAAAACGCGATTTTGTGACTTCGCCACCCGATAATTCCGACATCTTTCGAATTGCGAGCTCTTTCTTAACGCCAACCGCGCCTAAAGCAGTTCTAATTTGCGTGTTTGTCAAAGCGGGGTAAAAGGATTGAACGTATTCAAAAGGCGACAAGGATAAATCAAGTTTTTCGTCTTGATTAAAATAGTTGATCGTAACAAAAGGCAGCCAAGTGTAGCTACCGCCTAATGCAGGAATAATCCCCAGGATTGTCTTTAAGAATGTACTTTTGCCAACGCCGTTTTGACCTAAAATCGCAATTTTCTCACCGCGTTTTAGCACAAAAGAAATTGGATCGAGGAGCGCTTCTTTATAGCCAATCGATAATTCTTCGACTTTTAAAGGAAGTTCGCCAACATCATGCGTAAAAGGGAAAGAAAAATGAACGCGCCCTTCTTCCTTCATTGGCGCTTCCATTACATCAAGATGCGCGAGCCTCGCGCGATGGCTTTTCGCCGCTTTTGAAGAAGTGGCTCTGACGATATGCTTGGCGATAAATACTTCTTCCTTTTTGATGTATCGCTGCTGGGCTTCGTAGTTTTTTGCATATTGTTCTTTGTCAAGTTCATGCTGTGACAAAAAATGATCGTAATCCCCTTTATAGCGAGTGATCGATCCGTTTTCCAAAACAAAGACAACGCCGGCGATTTTCCGCAAGAATTCTTGGTCATGGCTCACGACAAGGAAAGCTTTTGGATAGTTTTTCAAATAGGAACTTAGCCAAGCGACTTGTGCCTGATCAAGGAAGTTAGTTGGTTCATCCATAATGAGCACATCTTTTTCCTCTAATAGCATTTTTGCTAGATACGCTTTTTCTCTTTGACCGCTAGAAAGTTCATGAAGCGGGGCTTCTAGATGAGCTTTATCAAATCCTAATCCATCGGTTAAACGTCCGACTTTTTCTTGAAGCGCATAAAATGATGCATCGTTTAATTCGTTCTGCAAGCGTTCTGCTTTCGCAAGGAGTTTTTCATAATCGCTACTCGTTGCGGCATCTTCATAATATTTTTCCATTTGCTTTTCTTTTTGGAAAAGCTCTTCGTAAACACCATATAAATAAGCGCTCACTGGCATATCTTGTTTCACTTTTAATTGCTGATCGAGATAACTAAAAGTGACATGGGGCGTCCAAATGATTTTCCCTTCATCGGGCAATAAGTCTCCGACAATAAGATTCAATAAGGTTGTTTTCCCTGACCCGTTCACTCCGACAAGCGCACAGTGTTCACCTGGATTAATCTTAAATGAGACTTTTCGATAGAGTTCTTTATCGCTGTAGTTATAAGTTAAATTTTCGACTTCTAATAATGCCATAATGAGAATTATATAATAAAAATAAAGGGGCTTTTGCGTTGATTTCTTAAAAACATCTAACGAATTATTTTCATTGCCCCATCGACGATCAAAATGCAACCAGTCACAAAAGTTCCATAAGGCAAAAATTGCTCCGGTGAATAAAGAAAATAGCAACCTACGACAACATAAAGACTGATTTCTAGGATATTCCAGACAAAATCGAAAAGACTCTTTTTTCGATTTTGGTCTAAAGATAGAGTCATCCATATGCCAAATAATAAGAAAAAGATGCCGAATAGCCAGTTTGCAAAGTAAGTAATGTTTCCATCTCTTCCCCACAAAGCGCCATATAAAACGATTCCAAATAGGAAAAAGAGAAGACGTAGTTTTTGCTGTTTCCAGTTCCATTTCGATTTTGCTAGATAATAGATGTTTAATCCGAGTTCAAACGCAAAAAACGCGCTTAATATAGTCATCGAAGCAATCGGGAGAGCGCTTTTCGGAACGGAGACAAATAAGATTCCGGAAACTATCATAACAAGCCCGTAAAAAATATTCGTGAAGAAGAATTCGGATATCTTTTTGATGCTTTTTAGATCTTCAAACCCTGTTCCAAAGACGAGAGAAAAGCCGATTTTGCGGGTGGCTTTTTTGTTTCTTCTTGTCGCATGGAATGTTTTTACTAGTACACGCTCTAGAACGAAAACCGGATTCTTTTTGAAATCAAAAACCGTCTTCTCGCCGTTTTTCGTGAGAGCGTCAAAAAGAGTATTGACGAAAGATTCTCTTTCTTTCGGCGTGAGATTTTTCACTAGGCTATTGATGGTATTTTGAATCCAAAGAGCTTCTGGGTCATTTACGGAGCAGGTTACGAATTTCCCATCGACGACTTGCCAGCTTAAAATCCCATGGCACATAATTCCTTGTTCATCACTTTTGACGATGGTGGTATTGGAAAAATTAATTTCAAATATCTTGGCGACAACGTCGAATTCAGGTTCGAAAACATGAACTTTATTATCGATACGATGCGTTTCAACCTCCGGGAAAACGTCCCTGCATAGCCCTGGCCCATCAAATAAATAAATGCCATCGACTTTCTTTAATTCTTTGTCGGTAATATATAGGGAAGCATACAAAGCGAGATTGCTTCCTTTTGAATGTCCCATGACGTGGACTTTTTTGGAGTTGGATAAGATGCTGATCAAATAAGATAGCGCCCGTCTTTGGCAAGGGGCTTCCATAAAAGAAAGCATGCAGTCTTCTTTCCAACCCACTAATGTTTCATCCGTTCCGCGATAGACAACCGCTTCTTCTCCTTTTTCTAAGGTAAAGCTCATTGCTGCAAACTGCGTGGTTTCTTTCTCATCGTGAATATCCACGTAATCGTGTAACGTCAAATCTTTAAAGCGCTTGCTCTCTAATACCGCATTCAAAAAATCGTTATATTGTTCTTCCTTTAAAGGATCGTCTAACGCTAAAAAATGCGGTTTTTCCTTTTCTTTTAATTTTTTAATCGCGCTTGAAAAAGGGAGAGTATCCCTCTCCGTGAGCACACGAGAAAAATCAATATATGCCAAAGCGCTTAAAATCGCAGCATCCAAATCGTTTAATGGCAGAGTCGAAAAAGGAATGTCTCCTCTCCATGCTAAATAGTCAATTAAATTCCCCATCGCATTTTTATTTTATAGTATGCAGGTATTTTTGGAAATGGGCTTACTCACTCATTCTGCTTAATTGCAAAAGAAAAAGTCCCGAATGAATCGAGACCATAATTTTTCTTGGTGCGGGAAACCAGAATCGAACTGGCATGAGTTGCCTCATACGCCCCTCAAACGTACGCGTCTACCATTTCCGCCATTCCCGCGGCGAAAAGAATTATAGTGAGAGATATTCCTTTTTGCAATCGAGAATTTAAGCAAACTTCGGGAAGAAAAGGCAAGCCATAGCAAAATAGATAAGCAAGGTCGTGACATCCATCACGGTTGTAAGAAGAGGCTGAGCGAGTAATGCAGGATCTTTTTTAATGGCGGCTGCTCCCATGCATAACAAGGTTCCGATGATTTTTGAGACGCTTACCGCCGCAAACATTGTGACCGCGACTAATGAAGAGAAAGTAAAAGCGTGTATCGCGAATTCGCCTGCTTGAGGGCCATTAAAGACTGAACCATTCCAAATGGAATATCCTTCAAAACTATACATGGTTCCATCCATGTCGGTAATGGTGCCAAGACTAACGATGCCGGTATATTCTTCGATGGTAATCCAAAGGAAAGCGAAAACAGCGACGAATAAGGCAATTAAAACGGAACTGCGGAATTCTCGCCATACTACTTTTCCGACTTCTTTTGGTCCGAATTCTTTCATCGCCAAAGAGCGAATCATCATTCCTGTCGTTTGCCCGCCGGCATTCCCACCCGTATCCATAAGAGTAGGAACAAATGAGATTAAGATTGGCAAGCTTTGGAAAATTTGCTGCGTTTCAAGGCGGTTTAAGACCATTGTGGTGAATGTTCCTAATACTAGAAGCGCAATAATCCAAGGAAAACATTTTTTAGCGTTTTCCCAAATGGTCATCTCCATATATGGCTTTTCGGTCGGTTCCATGTTTGTCATACGAGCCAAGTCTTCGTTGCTTTCTTCGGTGATAACATCAACCGCGTCATCAACCGTTACAATGCCGATTAAGCAACCATCATCGTTTAAAACCGCCATTGCATTAAGGTCGTAGCGGCGGAACAAGTTTGCAACCTCCTCTTTGTCGGTTGAAGCGTGGCAAGAAGGGGCGTCTTTATTCATGATATCCATGAGTTTTTGATCTTCAGAAGCGAAAATCAAGTCATCGAGGTCAACCGTGCCAACAAATTTTCGTTTTTCGTTGCGGACGAAAATCGTATAAATGGTTTCGGCGTCCTTTCCTTTCGCACGAATTTCTGCGATGGTTTTTTTGACAGGCTCTCCCTGTTTAAATTCAAGGAATTCAGTCGTCATGATTGCGCCAGCCGTATCGGGTTTATATTTTAGGAGTACATTGATATCGGCACGCATGTCTTTATCGGCGGCTCTAAGCACTCTTCGCGCCAAATTCGCTGGCATGTCCCCAACGGTATCGGTGACATCGTCAGCAAATTGCTCATTGACCAAAGCGACAAGCTCTTTATCCGTCATCGCTTTCACGAGTTCTTCTTTTTTGTCTTGGGTGAGTTCATCAAATAAAGGGGCGCTTAATTCGCTAGAGATGTCTCGAAATAGCGCAATAAGGACTTTGATATCGAGCTCTTCGGCAGCTTCGGCAATATCGATATTCGGGACCGTATCAAAGATCTCCCTTAATTTAGCTCTATCATGCGCAACAATTGCGCTTTCTAGCTCTTCAGCCGTGACCTTTTTGACGTTTATTTTCTCATTGGCTTCAGCTGATTCGGCGGGCTCTTTCTCTTCTGGATCTTTTTTCTCTTCTTCCAACATGAATGTGCCCTCCTTTTTTGGTTAGGGCTAGTTTAGCCATTTTCTAATAGAAAAGGTAGCGAAAACGGTTCGAATGAAGAAAACGCTGTTTTGTTTAGCAACTCGAATTGTGAGGAATTATAATATCGATGTTCGTTTTTGAGGTATTTAATTTATGGAAGAAAAAACATTCGTTGTTGAAACCAGCGCCCGTCATGTTCACGTTACGCAAGAAGCGCTTGATTATCTACTTGACGCGAAAGAAGGGGAGCATGCTGCTTTGGAGGTTCGCGCTCCTTTATCTCAACCTGGGCAATTTGTTAGTTTCACCCGTTTAAACCTTGTTGGCCCAGTCAATCCAAAAACAGGCAAAGAAAGAATGATTGCTGGCGTTTCCATCCTTGGCCCAGTGCGAAGCGTTAACCAAGTGGAAGTGTCTCTTACCGATGCACGCACTCTCGGAGTCAATGCCCCGATTAGAGAATCCGGCGACGTGATTGGGAGTGCTCCAATCGCCCTAGTTAATCCACTTAACGGAAAGCGCCTTGACTTAAAAGAAGGTTGCATTGTTGCAAAACGCCACATCCATATGACTCCAGAAGACGCAAAAGAATTCGGCGTAGCCAATGGGCAAATCGTTTCTGTTTTGATTAAAGGAACAGGGCGCGAAACCGTTTTCGGCGACACCGTGATTCGCGTTTCTCCAAAATATCATCTCAACATGCACATTGACACTGATGAAAGCAATGCCGCTAATGCTGGCGGAAAAGGCCCAATCTTAGGGACAATCGTTCGTTAACTATGGAGAAAGAATTTCATTACAATCCTAAAGGCGTTTGCTCCCGCGAGATGATTATTTGTTATGATGGTGACACCATTACTAACTTAACTGTCATCGGTGGGTGCAATGGAAATCTTAAGGGCATCGCTTCTTTATTAAAAGGGATGAAGATAGACGAAGCGATCGCACGACTCTCTGGAATTAAGTGCGGTTTTAAAAATACATCATGCCCCGATCAAATTGCCGAAGCTCTTAAGGCCTTGAAAGAAGCAAAATAGTAATCATCCATTAAATTAAAGGGGAGAAAACTCCCTTTTCTTTTTGCTTGTTTCTTTTTGCTATTTCACCTATCATAGGCACGCGGCGAAAAGTAGAACGTCAAGAAGGCGATCATGATAGACTGAAAAAGATTGCTAGCAACTCCTCTAAAAAACGAGGTAAGTGCTTGTCTATAGCCTAGACCCACTCTAGGAGCGACGCTCTAAGGAATAGCATATTGCCTTCCGCTTTAGTGGGAGGCTTTTCTAGCGCATTTGAGGTAAAAATATGAATCAACAAAAAGTGCTATTCTCCAGTGAATCCGTTAGTGAAGGGCATCCAGACAAAGTTTGTGACGCTATCGCGGATGCGATTTTAGATAAAATCATCCGTCTGGATAATAAAGCACATGTCGCGTGCGAAGTTTTTGCGACGACTGAATACATTCTTATCGGCGGGGAAATTACTAGCACCGCCAAGATTGATTACGAAGAAACCGCTAGAGAAACGTTAAGAAAGATTGGTTACACATCTAGTGAGCTCGGTATTGGAGCGGACACTTGCCAAATCGATGTTCGTATCAAAGAACAATCTCCCGATATTGCGATGGGCGTTGATCATGGCGACATCTTAAAGCAAGGCGCAGGCGATCAAGGAATTATGTTTGGCTACGCGACAAATGAGTCGGAGGGGTATATGCCTTTGGCTATTTCTATTGCCCATAAGCTTGTAAGAAAAGCCTCTAATATGAGAAAAAGCAGCGAGTTTGATGGCGCTCGCCCTGATATGAAAAGCCAAGTTACTATCGATTATACAGACCCTAAAAATATTCGTATCGATTCATTGCTTATGAGTGTGCAGCATCATCCTGATGTTGATTTAGACTCTTTCCGTTCATTTATTAAAAACGAAATTATGATTCCGGTTGCTAAATCGTTCCATTTAAATTCCGATTTCCATACGCTTATTAACCCAACAGGGCGTTTTGTAATTGGTGGCCCGGCTGGCGACACCGGATTAACGGGAAGAAAATTAATCGTTGACACTTATGGCGGGGCAAGCCGACACGGGGGTGGTTCTTTTTCAGGGAAAGACCCTTCTAAAGTTGACCGCAGCGCTTCTTATTACGCTCGCTATATTGCCAAAAATCTTGTTGCAGCAGGAGCAAGCGATAGACTAGAAGTGCAACTTAGCTATGCGATTGGTGTCGCTACGCCGATGAGCATTGGCATTTCTACTTTCGGAACCAAGCACGTTAGCGATGAGCGCATTTTGGAAGCCATCCACAAGTTTTTTGATCCTAGACCCGGTGCGATTATTGAGCAATTCCATCTCACTCATCCTTCCTTTTACTATAGCGATACGACTAATTACGGTTGCTTTGGGCGCCCTGATTTAGATTTGCCTTGGGAACACTTAGACAAAGTGGAAGAACTCAAAGCCTTCTTATTTAATAAATAAATCTCTTTATCAATAATTTGTCTCGGTTTTCCCTCACTTTTTTCAGAATGTCCCTTGCCGAAGCCAAGATATTCGCTAAAATGGAAGTAACAAAGGGAGCAATCCCAGAAAGGACATAACCAATGAAGTACCAAATCATCGGTAAGAACATCGAAGTCACCGATTCTATTCGTGACGCCATTCAAAAGAAATTAAGCAGGATGGATAAATATTTTGTCATCAATGACGAGGTTTTGTGTCGCGCCGTTGTGAGTGCTTATAAAGTCGGAGCGAAAGTCGAAATTACCATTTTCACCAAAGAGATGGATTTCCGGACTGAAGTGAGAAATAACGATTTATATGCCGCTGTCGACTTAGCCATCGATAAACTCGAAGACCAAATGCGTCGCCTCAAAACCAAAATGAACCGCAACAAAAACGAATACGGTTTAGGAAAAAGCCTCGCTCTTGAAAATATCGAAGGGGCAAATGAAGATGACGAAAACGATGTAGTCGTGAGAACGAAAAGCATCTATCTTGACCCAATGACGCTTGATGATGCTATCACTCGCATGGAAGCTTTAGGGCATAGTTTCTTCATTTATCTAGATAGCGACGATGAAGAAATCTCCGTGGCTTATAAGCGTCTCGATGGTGGATATGGTGTCATCCAAGTCGAAAACAAGCTTTCTAACAACCGTTAATATTCTCGGCCATGAAGGAAAATATATTCTCATGGCCTTTTATTTATCGTTTCTGCATTACTCTTTATAGTTATCACTTTCACTAAAAAAGCGATGAGGGTATATTATTTGCATGAAGAAAAACATGGTCATCGCTACAGATTTAGATGGGACATTATTTTATCCTCGCGCCCATTTTAAGATGATCGGAAAAAAGAACCGTCGTTTTCTTGAACGCTTCATTATAGATGGCGGCACATTGTTGATAGTTAGCTCTCGAAATCGCTTTTTCAGTCAAAAAGTCTCTATGAACATCGGCGTCCCGATTGATTCAATTTGCTGCAATGGCGCTTTGATTCTTAGCGATGATAAAGTCATTAAAGAAACAACTTTCCCTCCGGAAGTTGCTTTGAAAATCTTAGATAAAATGCGACATGATTATGGTACGCGTTTCATCGCTTCTATGACTAGAAATCACAACATGGTCCTTGCTAATAAAGACAACGGCTTCTTGAATAATCTAATGTTCCGCTGTTACCAACTTTTTCAAGGGGTATATCGCGAACCATCCATTAAAGACAATGAAATTTTCTATTCGGACATTAAAAATGGAGAAACCTATAAATTCATGACTATGATGGGAATCATGCCAAGCAAGATTGAAGAAAGCAAAAAACTTAACAAAATCTTGCGCAATGAATTTCCTGAGGCTGAATTCTCATGGTGTAACCAAGCGATTGAAATCACCCCTAAGGGGTGCTCAAAAGGACAAGCGCTTGAGTTTTATCTTGATTACCACTCAATACCTCGCGATAATGTTCTAGTTGTCGGCGATAGTGGTAACGATATTTCGATGTTCGAGGAATTTAAGAAGAATAGTTTCTGCCTTGAACATGGGTCTCCCTCGGTAAAAAAACACGCTGCGCACGTCATAAGCAGGTTCTATGAATTAGAAAAATACATCTACCCGTCTGTGGAGAAACAAAAATAGGCCTAAAACCAGAAAGAAGGAATTACAACATGAATCAAATCTCTGAAGTGATTACGACACTCATTCATTATAAGGTAGTCGTTCGTGACACGATGGAATACACGCTCAATAAAGAGCAATACGACACCGCTCTTTTCAACGAGAAAAAACGTTCAATCTTAGTCGAACTCAACGAGCCTACTCCGCTACGTTCCATCATTGATAATAGCGGTGAAACCGGCAAAAAGTTCGAAGAAATGGTTCGCAATTGGTATAACCAAGTTTATGGTGATGACAGTACAATTCTTAAGCTTGCCGAAGATGGCTTAAGAGTTGATCACGCCCAACACCTCGCTATTTTCCAAGGCGTTATCCCAACGCACGAAAACGTTGAAGCGATGATCCAAGGCATCATTAACGATGCCCATAACCGCAATATCGATGTCAAGGCAGCGCAAGAAGTTGATCTCGCTGAAGAAAGACTATATCGGGCGGTTGCTTATATGACTTTAACCAATGAGCTTGTGAAACTCTTTGGCGACTATAACCAAGCTAGACGTGACGCCAATGGCGCGGAAACTGCCGCTAGCAAATTCATTGGCAATGACATAAGCTCAGTCATCGGGCTTCTTAACCAAGTTCGCGGGAATGCTAAACTCACAGATAATTCCTATATGACGATGCAAGACAAAGTCTTTGACCTCGTTGAGAATATGACTGGACGCCGTGACCTTCCTACGGGCAAGAACTTTGGCCAAGTCATCGCGGAAACGCAACAAACCATCGCTAATTACGTGAAAGAAGTCGAACCCGCATTCCGTACGGTCTATGTCCCTCTCATCAATGAGCTCATTGAGCAAGCCAAGGCGAATGACAACAAAATTAAACCAGACACGCAAACAGCAGAAACCCCAAAGGCCACCGAGAAGATTGAAGCTAGCGAAGAGCCAGTCGAACTAGATCCTCACACCGGAATGCCAAAAGCTTAATTCATAAGGTGGATAATTATGAACGAAGTCGTAGAAAAGAAAAAAACGAGAAAAATTTCCATTGGAGAGCGAATTTGGATTGTGATTGAATCCATTTTCGGTGTTGCCGGGCTTACGCTTCTTGTTTTAGGTATAGTAAGTGATTATCTCCCTTCAAAATACAGTGAGAATTTCCTCGCAAAGCAAGAACAAGCTTGGATGAGCTTCTCTCATACTCCTCTTACGTTTCGTTGGCTTGGCGTTATCGCTATATTGATCGGTTCTTTGCTTGCGGTAATCACCCTTAATCATTACGCGAAGAAAACGGATGCCGATGAAGAACGAGAATTACGCCGTGCACAGCGTTTGCAAGTCCTTAATGGCGAATCTATCGCGGAAGAAAAAACCAAAGAAGCTCCTAGCGAGCAAACCGTCACAAAATAAATCGTGTATTAGAAGGGCTTACTAAAGTAGCGACTACCTTTAGGCCCTTCTTTTGTTTTTCGGCTTTTTTCTTTATACTTGTTGAGCCAAAAGCATTTGAAAATAATCATGGTTTTGCGTTTATACTAAAAGGAGGTTTCTAATGGGTGACATATTGGAAATAAATAACCTTTCGAAAAAATATCCGAATTTTTCTCTTAATGACGTTTCTTTTACATTGAAAAAAGGAGAAATTACTGGCTTTATTGGAAGAAATGGAGCTGGCAAGACTACAACCATCAAAGCTATCGCTGGCTTGATTGAGAAGGATCATGGCTCGATTATCTTTGATGGCGAAGAAATCAAAGGCAACGAAGAGAAAATCAAAGAAAGCGTGAGTATTTTATTTGGCGGGATAGATTTTTACCCATCCCAAAAAGTGAAAACTCTTACGATGGTTACGCGGCGCTTTTACAAAAACTGGGATCAAGCGCTTTACGATAAATGGTTAGAGTTTTTCGGTATCGATGAAAATAAACGAATTAAAGAATTGTCTAATGGCATGAAAGTAAAATATGGTTTAGCTATTGCTTTAAGCCATAATGCTTCTTTACTGCTTCTAGACGAACCGACAAGCGGGCTTGATCCCGTGAGTCGCGACGAGCTACTAGATTCACTAAAAGAAATCGCTAAGAAGAAAGGGACGTCCATTCTTTTTAGTACGCACGTTATTAGTGATCTTGAAAAGTGTGCGGACCGGATTGTCTATATTAAAAATGGTTCGATTTTGGCTTTCAAAGACGTAAATTCTTTTAAAGAAGATTATCTCTATGTTGAAGGGGACGGTCTTTCTATCACAAAAGAAAGCGCAATACTTCATTTTGCTAAAAGAGATAATTCGCATTATGAAGGCGTTATCAAAAAAGAAAATCGATTGCTTTTCCCAAATGAAAAATTGCGTGAAGCATCCTTAGAAGAAATCATGATTGCCGAAGAAAGGGGGCAAAACAATGAAGAATCTCCTTTATAAAGAATTAAAGCTATCGGTTCCGGTTCAAACTTGGATTTTTGTCTTTCTTTCGATACTGATTTTTATCCCTTCCTGGCCGAGCTTAGTTTCTTTTTTCTATCCTTTAGCGGGTTTTTCCGTCGTTTTTTCTTTAGGGGCTGCGAATCGGGATGTTCTTTATACTTCAACCTTGCCAGTTCGAAAAAGAGATATCCCTAGAGGAAAAACAGCTCTTCTTTGTTTCTTAGAACTATTGACTGTTCTTGTCTCGATTCCCTTTGCCTTCATAAAACTATTTTTATTGAGTGGGGTAGAAGACGTGGCTGAATATCCTGAGCTTGGTGTCAATTTTGCCACTTACGGTTTTGTTTTCCTAATCTTTGGAATATTCAATCTCATCGTCCTCCCTTGGTTCTATCAGAAAGCCGATGGGAAAAGCACGATGCCTTTTGTTATTGGCACATTATTAACAATGATTGTTATGGGTGCGATTATGGCTATTTTTATGACTATCCCGGGCGCCTCTACCTTCATCAACACATTTTCTGGCATTAATCTTTTGACGCAACTAGGGATCTTATTATTCGGCTTAATGGTTTTCGTTCTCTTTTCCCTATTGGCGTCTAGATTATCAGAAAAGAATTTCCAAAAAGTCGATATCTAAAAGAATCAATGAACTTGGTTGTTGAGACGTGACTCTCAATGGCTTTTAAATATGATTTATTAACAATTGGAACGAGATTTAAAAGGATTTTGAAGCTATTCAATTTGTGATTGTGCCTCAAGAAGCGAAGAAACGCCGACATAAAAAGCGCCAAGAGCAATTGCATCTTTATTCAGCTTACTCACCATGACGTTTACTTTAAAATCCGCATATTCAAATGGTTTGCGGATCGAGGATATATATTCATCGCCGAATTTTACGGCGTTTCCCGTTAAGATAACTGTCGTGATATCAAGCAATCTTGCGGCGGAATAATAAAGCAATCCTGATATAGTCGCGGTACTTAGGACATAGGATTTTATTTCTTCCTTTTCTTGATATCCTTTCACGAATTCGTCAAAACTATCAAAACCAAAATGTTTTTCAAGCGCTCTAACGGAGGCAAAAGAGGCTAGAGGTTGGCAAGATCCATTAAACATAACAGGAATCGCGCCGAAGTCACCGGCATAGCCGTCTTCACCGACAAAAACGCGCTTATCTACTGCGATTGAACCCCAAATCGTTGATTCGTTGGAAATAAGGATTGCGGCTCCTTTGTTTTTCGCTAGACCATATTGGACTTCTCCGCGCATGGCAAACGATAAGATATTTCCGACCATTACCTTGCTTGTCGGGAAACGCTTTTCTATCTCTTCAAGCCACTCTCTCCCTTGATAAGCAGGATGATTTAGTACAAAGGAGTGAACGATTTGCTCTTTGACGTCTACTTTTCCAGGAGCGGAGACTATGATTAATTTTAAAGGAATGCTTTCATATTCTTTTAGATGAGTAAGGCGGTCAAGCTCATTCATCATGCTTTCCAAAGTCTTACCATCATAATGGTCAACCTCGAAAATTTCATCCACAAGGATTTCTTCTTTGACGTTTGCTAATTCAATATGATAGCTCCCTAATTGGATATTCATTAAAGCCATTAGACATGAACGATCGTTTAACGTATAGTCGACTTGCTTTCTGCCTTTTCCTCTGACGGAATGTTTTGCGCTTTCTTTAATGAAACCTTTTTCCACAAGATTCTTTAAAATTGAGCTTAGTGCTGCGTTTGATAGATTAAGTGCAGCCGCTAAAGTGGTCGCAGAAGCCATTCCATGGTCTCGTAAATAATTCAAGACAAGGTGGTTGTTTTTGCTTCTATTGTAAGATTGATTTTTACCTGTTTCCATAAGCTTGCCTCCAAATTAACTCAATATTATGCATCAAAAAAATCGGTTTAGTTCAAAAAAACGATTTTTTCGCAAAGGAGATCAGATCATTCCAACGATTTTAATGATGCATTCATGTCGATTGCTTTGATTTTTGGGATGAGGAGCTGATTGACGAGTATCGTAGTCAACGTGATAACGAAGAAACTAAGCAAGTAACTATACCATTGTACGTCCGTGATGCTTCCGAACCCCAAATAAGAAAATACCCAGGCGATTAGGGCCGCTCCTAACGGTAGTCCTAATAGGCTAGCAAACAAAGAAATCATTAAGATTTCTCGGAAAGTATAAGCGGAACATTCTTTGTTATGATAGCCAAGCACTTTTAAAGTGGCTAACTCCCTTTGCCGGTCTTGGATATTCATATTGGCTAAGGAATAAATAACGGTGATTGCCATTGAAATTGCAAATGCGATGATCACGAAAGAAATTGCGCCCATTGAACTTGCGACATTTGCGTATAAATCATCATTTTCTAATGCTCTCGAAACATCGAGCAACGAAAAACCAATGAGAATTAGAATCGTTGACCCTAAAACGGATAATGCCGTCAAAGATGAATTTCTTTTTTGCCGGAAAATATTGCGGAAGCTATTTTTGAACGAGAAAGGGATTTTTCTCCATAAGAAAGGAACTCTCTCTAAAAAGATTTTCTTCCCAGCTTTCGGGGCTTTTTCTTTTAATAAGCTAGCGGGCGTCTCTTTTAAATAGGATAAGGAAGAAATAACAGCGATGAACAAGGAAATCAATGTTGTTAAAATCGCGACTACTATGCCCACTAAATTGTACATATCGATTGGATACGGTTTCATTTCAAAGACCGCTCCATAGGCAGGGAGTACGACTATCGGTAGAAGCGGAGTACCTACTAAATACCCACTTAGTGCACCTAATCCAGTGGAAAGGAGAGAAAATAGGGAATACTTAACGATGATTTTCCCCTTGCTTTCGCCTAATGATCTATAGCAACCAATTGCGCTTCTTTCGTCTTTAACTAGGCGTGTGACCGTTAATAAATTTACAAGCGCGCAAACGGTAATGAAAAACAAAGGGAACACTGCAGCGATTTTGCTTACTTTTTCATTGTAGTTTTTAAACAAAGCATAGGATGTATTTTCTTCTAAAGTGAGGAAAGAGACTTTGTCGCGAATTGAAGAATCTAAAGTATTTTTCCATTCCTCAATTTCGTTTTTATAAGAATCCTTCATGTAAGCATGAGGGATGTCCAATTGAATCGCTTGATCTGTCTTTGGCAATAGTTGGCTTAGTGTAGAGGGCAAGGTATTTGTGTCGAAATAAAAGATGGAGGAAACGTATTTTTCTTCGTCACCTTCGATATAAGCCCTTTCTTTTGCGACGGATATGTAAAGAGGCGATTCCACAATCCCTACGATTTTGTAGTCACTTTTCTCGCTCCATATTGGTAAAGGGGAATAGGCACTAAGAAAAGAGTATGGGGCCATAGAAACGACATCGCCGACTTTATAATCACGGCGGTTAAGACTACCTTTCATCGCAAGAATTTCGTCTTTCTCTTTTGGCAATTCTCCTTCAATTAAAGAAGGGGCCATTAATTCACTATTCTTTAAATCCAGCCAATAATTGCGGGAATATTCACTATTTTCGTTTTGATAATCAATGGAAGTGAATCCTTCTATTTTTTTGATTTTGTCCAGATTATCGAAAGAAGGAGGATTCAAAAATGCTTCGCTATTGTATTTTGCAATGACATCAGGGACGTTTCCCTTTTCGTAGTTTTTCAAAAAGCTTGCTTCGAAAGCAGGCGGCAAAGCTCCTAACCCAGCGGTGATTGCTAAAGAAAGGAAAACGACCAAAAAATTGGCCAAAAATCTCCCCTTGTTGGAAAAGAAAGTTCGAAAAATTGTCTTCGTGAACGCTTTCACCACTCGATCTCCTTAATATCTTTTGGATGGGCATTATATTCATCAAAAACGATTTTTCCGTTTTTGATTTTAATGAGGTGGTCACCCATATCTTTTAAAGCACTATTGTGCGTCACAATAATCACCGTTTTCTTTTCTTTTCTAGCAGCTTCTGATAGAAGGGAAAGAATCTCTTTCCCGGTTTCATAATCCAAAGCGCCAGTTGGTTCATCGCAAAGAATGATTTTTGGGTTTTTGGCAATCGCTCGAGCGATGGAGACACGTTGTTGCTCCCCTCCCGATAGTTGACTTGGGAAATTGTTCATTCTATCTTTTAAGCCAACCTTAATGAGCGTTTCTTCTAAATTGAGAGCGTCTTTTTTTAATTCGGTAGCAAGTTCGAGGTTTTCTTTAGCAGTAAGGTTCGGCATGAGATTATAGAATTGGAAAACAAAGCCAACTTCGTTCCTGCGATAATTGGTTCTTTCGTGGGAGGAATATGTCGCTATATCTTTCCCATTTACGAATAAAGAACCGCTTGTCGGAGCATCCATTCCTCCGATTAGATTGAGCAATGTGCTTTTGCCTGCTCCAGAGGGACCGACAATAATGACAAGTTCACCCTTTTGAATTGAGAAAGAGACATCGGATAAGGCAACAACCTTATTTTGTCCTTCTCCGAATTCCTTTCGCAAGTTTTTCGCTACCATGATAACACTCATAAAAACCTCTTGAGACTTAATGATAAACGGAAAGAAATAGAAAATCATTTCTATTTAATTTAAGTTTAAAAATTCAGCAATTGCTTTTAAAGAAAGAGGTATAAGAAGTAAAATATTCTCACGAGGATTTTAGGATGGAAAAAACGCTTATTGTTGCAGATAAAGATTATGATGCTGTCCTTTTTTCCTATAAAAATTCTCATCCCTCATCCTCTATTAAGATCATCCATCCGGATGAATTTGCTTCTCTTCTTTCTTTTTCCTACGAGTTAGACCCTATTCCATTTTTAATCAAACTAGGTTACGACTATGACCGCGCGAAAAAGGCGATGAAGGCGTTGCTAGTAGGAGAAATAGCGAAAAACCAAAAGCTCAAAGAACTATATAAGGCGCTGAATGACGCTTGCTATTTAAAGAAGGATCCATATGGCAAATACGAATTAAGTCAGGCCGATCTTTGCTTTTTTGAGCTAAATGAAGATATTGAACTTCACGCTTTAGCGAAACGAAACAATATTCCTTATCGCGATTTAAGCGTTTCTGATTTAAGCATCACTATGCGCTTTAATGAAGATAGCTCGCATCCTCCTTTATTCTCGTTTAAGAATAAATTTCAGCAATTTTCCTATATCTATAGCGATATTCGTCGCCGCTTATTAAATGGAGAAGACGCGAATAAGATTCGAATTCATGTCCAAAACGAGAGCGATTTATTTTACGTGAGCTTATGTTCCTGTCTTTTCGGCGTCGAATCTTTCATGGCGGTGTCTCGCCCTTTTATTAGCGACCCTATTGTTAGCAAGAAAATTCAGGAAATCCATGCCAAAAAGGCCTTTGTTTTTCTAGAAGAAGAAAAGAAAGACCCTTCGATCCTTAAACTAGCAGAACTTGTTGACTATTATGGGCTCGCCTCTTTGCCGTTTGATGCCGCTTACGCTTCGCTATTGGAGGCTTTATCTTCTTTGGCTAATGTCGTTCCAACAAGCGATAGAGGAGTGATGGTTTGTGCCGATTCTTTGATTGACATGGATTCTTTGACTTATGTCACTGATTTTGTGGACGGCTCTTTTTATAAGACCTATGAAGACAATCATATTCTTAGCGATGAAGAACTTCTCAGCGCTTCGATTAACCCAAGCTACGTTTTGACTTCTTTAGACCGGAGAAAAAAGCTGAATTACATCCGTTATTCGAATATCGCTCTTCTTTCTAGTGTGGAAGAGCATCTTAAAGAATCGATTTATCCTTCCCAATTTATGAGTGAACTTCCATTTTACAAGAAGAGCAAAGTTGAGCGAATCTCATTCAATGAGAACGGGGTTTATACTTCGAAAGCAAAAGAACTATTCCTTGGCAAACAATTGGATGACGCTTTTTATTTCAAACCGCACGAAGAATTCCGCTCTTACGACCATTCTTATCAGAAAATCGAAGGATATGTTTCTCCTTTTAAAACAAAGTCTTATTCGATTACTAAGCTCGAAAGCTATATCGATTGCCCATTTAAGTTTTTAATGAGCGATCTTCTCCCTTCTAATAACGATGATTATCACGCTTTGTATTTAGGAAAGCTCATCCATAAAGTGATGGAGCGCATTTATGATGATGATTTTTCTTTCGATGACGCTTTTCGAAAAGGGAAAGAAGTCTATCTAGAAGAGATGCTTTCCCATCATCAAAAATTCGCTCCAGTAGAAGAAGCGTATTTAAAAATTTATTATCCTCATTTGAAACGTATCGTTTCGGAGCTTCGCGCTTGGAAAATGGCAAGTTCCATTCAAAAAGAAATTCCTGAACAAAAATTGGAATGGGATTTATTGGAAGGCGAAAAGAAATACCATTTCAGTGGTCGTATCGATAAAATCATTCAGTTCGGGAAGGATAATTCACCAACTTATTATTACTTAATCGACTATAAAACCGGCTTAGAAGAGTTCAACCCTAAGACCGTTTTCTTAGGAAAAAGCACCCAATTACCTCTTTATTATTACGCGTTCGAACTGGATAAGAAACTTAAAGAGTCGCTTGTAGGGGATTCCTCTTTCGCAGGGTTTGGGATACAGCAAATGTATGCATCGTCGGTGAAAGGCGCCTACGGGGATAATAATGGCACTCTTTCTGAAACTTCTTTTTATAAGAAGAGCGCTTTTAAAGGTGTCGTTTTATCTTCTGACAGCGAAGAGTTCTGGCATTTAGCGGACGAGACTTCTTTCGTCGAGAAAAAAGGCTCTCTTGTTTCGACTGGCAAAGGAACGTTTATGTCTAACAAAGGAAGCTTTATCACGATGAATGAAGGGAGCGTGATTGATGGGAAAAAAGAGCGGAATTATTCCTTAAGCGAACTTCTTAGCGATGCAATCTCTTCTTCTTTGAATGTGATTCATGCGATTGAAGATGCAAAATTCCCGATCGCACCTTCTAATAGCAGAGATTTAGCCACAAAGCCTGATATTAAGCGACTGAGCTGCGCTTATTGCTCCTATAAAGACATTTGCTACCATAACGCTCCTGAAGATTATGTGGACTATTCCGAGACAATCAAAACTTATTTTGCAGATAAAAAAGGAGATGATGACGATGGCAAATAGAAATCGCTTTAACGATCAGCAGTGGGAAGCCATCGTGGCTCCAGTGGATGAAGATATTTTGATTTCAGCAGGTGCAGGAAGCGGAAAAACGAACACGCTTTCGGAACGCGTTTGCGAAATTATTCTTGGGGATAAGGTAAAGCCGAGCGAGCTTCTTGTATTAACTTTTACCAATAATGCCGCCCACGAAATGAAAGAGAGGATCCTTGCGAAATTCCCCAAAGAAGAAAAAGACAAAGCGAATCAATTGCTTTCTAGTCACATCCAGACATTCGATAGCCTATATCAATATCTCGTTTCTCAATATTCGATGCGTTTAGGAATCGCGGATAAATTAAATGTTTTAGATGATAATATCGCTAAAACAAAACGCAGCGAAATTGTCGAGCAAATCTTCACTGAATATTACGAAAACCCCGCAAAAAGCAGTCCTTTGATTTCATTTATTCAAAAAATCGATATGAAAGGGGACCGCGCTGCAAAACGGAATGTCTTATCGCTTTGGGAAAAGCTTGATGCTTTAGGAAAGATAGACAAAGAAGTTTTTCTTTCTACTTACGATGAACGTTTCTATTCTTTATCTTTTGCTCAGGAACTTTATCATGCTTATTTATCTTCCTTTCGGCAATCTCTCATTGATACGATTTACGAAGCCGCTTTCGCTGAATATCACTATGAATTATATATTGACCCATTTTCTTCTTTTCCGAGTGCGAAAGAGGATTTCTCTAGCGTTGGATTTTGGGGGAAGAGCTACGATTCTTTTTCTTTCAAAGAAGAGAATTACGCGGAGCCTCTTTACGAAGCGATTGTTGATTTAATTAAATCAGATGATGAAACCTTTGTTTCGAAAGTTAAGACATTCCGCGAAGACTATGCGTCTTTGCTTACTTCTCGAACGAAGGGATTGGACAAAGAAGAAAAAGAGCGTTTAGAAAAACCATGGAAGATTTTAAAATCCGCGGTCACTACCGAAAAACGCTTAACAAAACCTATTGAAACGTTAGGCTCTTTTTCTCATGAATACGAGAAGATTTTAAAAACGAGAGACGATGTCCATTTGCTCATGTCGCTAGTTAAAGATGCGGATGAACGCTTTTATGAATTTAAGAAAGTAACTAATTCTTTCTCTTTCTCAGATATTGCGGATTTGGCCTTATCTCTATTGACTGATTCCGCCTATGCTGATATCGCTTCTGAAATCCGTAGTCGATTTGCCTATATCATGGTGGACGAATATCAAGACACCAATCCTGCCCAAGAAGCCTTTTTAGAGAGTCTCCTTAAACCGAACGATTCTGGGAAAAGGGCACATTTATTCGTCGTAGGGGACGCAAAGCAAAGCATTTATTTATTCCGTGGCAGCGTTGTCGCTTTGTTTAGAGAACGCCAAAAACGCTATCTATCCGGTTTAGGGCATAAAGTCATTGCGATGAATTATAACTATCGCAGCGGAAAGCGTCTTTTGGATGACATCAATTATATTTGCTCTTATTATATGCGTCTTAACCATGGATCAATCGATTATAAAAACGATTCTTTAGAGCATCTTTCTTATGATTCGAAGGTGAATTTGTATCGTTTGCCTTATGAACATTTCGGCGTTTCGCGTATCATTACCCCAAATCTTCCTCTCACCGAAATGAAGATGAACGCGAAAGGGCACAATGAAGCAGAAGCCTTTGCGATTCTAACCGACATTAAGAAAAAACTCGCGGAAGGCTATCCTGTTTATGATAGGTCAGTAGGGATTCGTCCTTGTAGACCGAGCGATTTTGCCATTTTAATGCGCGTGAAGAGCAGATTTGGCTTATATGAAAAGCTTTTTAGCCAAAATGGTGTCAAATTGAATAAGGTGATTACTACCAATTTAAGGGAGGCTAACGCGGTCATTTTAGTGGAATCCCTTATCAAAATGATTAAGTGGATGACGTGTGGAGGGAAAGAAGACCCAAAGCATTTGTTCGCTTCTATCGCTAGAAGCTACGCCTATGAATATAGCGATACGCGTTTATACGAATTATTGCGCGTTAATGATGCGTCCGACTCTTTGTCCACGATAAAAAGCGACCCTCTTTGGAAAGAATTAGAAAATTTTGTTTCACGAAACTCTAATGCCTCATTCCATGATATTTATTTAGGAATCATTAACGAATTCCACGTCATAGATAAGCTTTATAAAATCGGCGACATCGAAGACAACATCTCTAAAATCGAATCCCTTTACGAACTTGTTTTATCGAATGAATCTACCGGGAGTGGGATTGAAAGCTTCGTAAATTTATTCGCGAATATGAATCGCTATTCTCTTGAATTTAGCGCCGACACTTTAACGCGCAATGATGATGCGGTAGACATGATGACCATTCACGCTTCCAAAGGCTTAGAAAGAAAGATTGTCTATATGCCAGTCTCATTAAATGCGATGCCTAGCGGCGACCATCGAAACGCGCCCGATTTCGTCTTTTCTAAAGATAAAGGCATTGGCTTCCCCGATTATAGCTTCGATCCTCCTATCTCTAGTTCTTTCCCTCCAGATTACGAAACCTCTTATGAAACTTTATTAACGCGTTCTTATTCTTCCAAAGATAGTAACCCTGAAGTGGACGACCATGTTCGCCTATTCTATGTCGCCTTAACACGTGCTGAAAATCAAGTGATTATCGTGGGCGATGACGATAAAAAAGCGGAAAATCTTTATGCGATGCTTAATCAAATGCCCTCTCACTATCAGCTGAATGACGCTTTTATCGAAAAGAAAATTCAAGAAGGCGTTATTGACAAAGCGGATTATGAAGCATTTCTTTCTTTAAGCGAAACGATGCAAGGCATTTCTTTGCCTTTGCTTGATTCTTCTTCCATCTCTAGAGAAGCGAAAGAAACCTATTTGCGTTTAGGAAAAGCTTATTATTTAGATATCCCGCTCATTCTTCAAAAGAACTATTTGCTTAGTTTTGCTCGCGACTTGTATCTAGACTATGAAAAGCGGCTTTGCCAAGAGAAAGACCTTGATCTTTATACACGCGTTTTCGTTTCTTCTTGCTTTCCCTCATTAATGGATAAGTATCAAGTCAATTCCTTTTCTTCCTTTTTAAACGCTTTAGCGGAAGAAAGAAAAAAAGATCTCCTTGACGAGATTTCGTATGGAAATGGATTGGATGATTCATATAACGTGATTGAGGAAGATGGTGAGCTTCCTTCCAAAGACGATGAGAATTTTTCTTTGTCAGAGGTTTCTTCCTTTTCCGCAGAAGAATGGGAAGAGAAAATCCGCGAATTTATTAGTGAACTCGTGAACGAAGATACCAAGGCACTACAAATTCCCGTGAAAAGCGATAACGAAGAAGACGACAAAGAAGAAGTCATTGTCGCACTTACGAAAACTTTTTTGCCATCCTTGATGAAGGCGTTTGATGGGGCAACATATTTGACTTATTTATCTTACGAAAGCAAAGATTACCGTGATGAAGTCTCTTTTATGAGCGACTATTTTCAAGGGGAAGTGACGTCAAAATTGCCGCAACTCATCGAGCCAAAGGTGAATGACGACACTCTAGCGTTTATTCCTAGAATCAAAAAACGGGCGAGCAAAGTCATTTCTTTAGTCGATGAAGAGGTACCTTCAAATGCCGTATTAGAAAAAGGCATTCACTTGCATCGCTTGTTGGAATTGACCGATATCGCAAGTGGGGATACTTCTTTCATTTTGGATAAAGCGGACCGTGAATCGATAGACAAAGTTTTATCTCTACCTATTATGCGTTTAGCCAAAAAAGGAGAAATCCATAGTGAATATGGCTATTACGATCGTTTATCCCATTCAACGGGATTCATCGATCTTCTTTTTAAACTTGGGGAAGATTATTACATCGTCGATTATAAAACAAGCCATATCGATGACCCTCTTTATGTAGATCAGCTCCATGCATATAAAGAAAACATCGTTCGTATATTTGGCTGTGAAGAAAAACGAGTTCACATGTATTTGGTGTCGATTTTGCAGGGAAAACAGAAAGAAATTGCTTAGTCGTGGCGGCGGGGATCAGAATAAGTTTCAGAAAAACGTGCTGAAAACGATGGTGTCATTCCTTTGCAAAGCAGATGGGAGACACTGCCGAATTCGGTGATACGAAATTGCGCGATGCCTTTTCTTCTCTCTTCTGTATAGATGGTTGTGATAGAGCTAGGCAAGGCGCAAAAATGTTGGCAGAGTGTGATCGGGCTAGAATTGATGAGATGAGAAATCATCATTGCTTCCACCCCAAAATGGCAAAAGAAAGCGATGGTTTTCGTGTTTTCTTCGATTACCTTGTAATGATGCTTTTCTCTAAGGTAGCCAAAAGAAGAAAGCAGTTCATCTAGATGAGCCGCAACATTGTCGTATTTTTCCTTGAAATCACTATTTTTGTAAGCTGCAATTGAAGTTAAGTATGCCTTTGGCGAATAAGCGTCATCTCCCGCTTCTTCTAAAGTCGATGGAAGAAAATCCCAAGCGGAATGCGTTGCGTCATGTCTTGCATTCGCGTTAAATTCGCGTAACCAATCTTTCGTAATCGGTTTAACGAGAGTCTTGCTCGACTGTAAATACGCTGCTAATGTTTCTTTTGCTCTACCTAGCGGAGAGACAAATATTGCGTCGATTTCTTCTTTCGATAAGAATTCCGCGAGTGCGTTCGCTTCTTTTTTACCGACTTCGGTCAAAGAATCGTTTTTATAATCTGGGTCAGCGTGACGAATGAATAGTAATCGCATGGTTTTTCTCCGAAAAGAAAAGGGCGGGAGGCCCTATTTCTCATTTGCTATCGCTTCAAAAGCCCGCGCGACTTTCGTCTTTTTGTTGAGAGAGAAAGGAATATCGTATTTTAAGAATAATTCACGAAGGAGTTTTTCCGCCTCGTCCTCGTTATTGTATTCGAGTTCGATTTCGTAGTCAGTTTTCCCTGAATAGGTATTCTCATCGATTGAAAGTTTCCCTCCTTCATAAGGGACGTCAATTCGATTTGTGGTAAGGCTCGTTTTGACTTTCAAGGTCGTGACGTCGATATCAAGCATCGTCAAAAAGCGCTTTAAATCGTTTTCTGGGAATTGCCCTTTTCTTGTGAAATCATCAAAAGCCTTTTCCGTTAAAATTTCGTTTTTCTCTAATAAGCCTTGGCTGAGAGGCGTCTTCAAGGTCATCTCGTAATTGCCGTATTTTTCGCGGATGCGAAGGGCGAGACCTTCTTTTCTTAGATATCCCTCATCATTATCAATATAAAAATTGGTCTGAATGAAATGCTTATAGGTGGCGAATACCTTGGATAGCTTTTCATAGTCTTCTTTTCTTACAAGTGCCTTTGCTTCAATTTCAATCGCGTTACTCATAGATTGCTCCTCTTGTGGTATTATACTCTCATGAAATATTTAATGCCTATTACCTACAGCGACTTCTTACTCAAAAATATCTGGTGGATTATCGCTTTAACCGCCCTTGCTTTGTTTGTCGGTATTTTCTTTTTGGATCGTCACTTCTTTAAAGAAAAGAAAAAAACGGTTGAAGTGCAACCGTCATTGTATTTAGAAGCGCTTGGCGGTGAGGAGAACGTGCTTGAAAGAGCGTTGGACGGAAGTCGCATCATCCTCAAACTAAAAGATTATGGGGCGGTCAATCGCGATAAACTTCGCGAAGCAGGGGTGACTGGCTTTATTCAAATGAGCGATAAGCTTACTTTGGTGATCAAAGACAACGCGATGGAAGTTTATAACAAAATTTTCCCTAAAGCTTAAAAACGCGTTTCTTCAAATCTTCCGTGGGCAAGCCCATGACATTGTCATAGGAACCCACGATTTTTTCGATTAAAGGGAAATCGTCCTGAATCCCATAAGCCCCCGCTTTATCAAAAGGTGCGAAGCGCTTGACGTAAGTGATGATTTCTTCTTCTACTAAAGAACGAAAATAGACTTCCGTAATGACGCTTCGGGAGATTTCCCTTTCTTTCGATATATAAGTATAGGCGCTCACGACGATTTGCCGTCTTCCAGATTCGAGTTTCAGCATTCTGATTGCATCATTTTTATCCACTGGTTTTTCTAGTGCTTTCCCGTCTAAAATGACGATGGTGTCACAACTTAAAACTTCATCGCTAGGGTGAAGAGAATAGACCGTATAAGCTTTCAATTTGCTTTCTTCGAGCGCGAGGTCTTTTGGGTTTAAAGAAGGGTCGAGCAGCCGTTCATCGATGTCGGCGGGAATGATTTCAAAAGAGGGAACGATTTTCTTTAATAGTTCCCTCCTTCGCGGCGATTTGCTGGCAAGAATTAGCATGATTTGCTCGATAAGATAAGTGGAATAATAACCGGTGTCCGCTCAGTTTTGCGATAAATATATTTTGAAACTTCGCTTTTTACGATGCCTTTGATTTCACTTATGCTTGCTTTTCTAGCGAGCGCATTTTTAAACGCTTCATCCGCGTGCATTTGGGTATGGCGCATAAGATGAGTCTTCTCACCGCTTGCGAAGCCTCGGGCGTAGACAATTGGAGGCAAGGCTTCTTCGCCTTCCTTACTCATTGAAAGCAAAACGACAACAAGACCTTCATTTTTTAGAATTTCGCGGTCATGGAGAACGCCACTCGTTAATCCGTCTAAGTCGTTGCCGTCGATATAGATATCTTCAGCGTTTATATGGCCGCCCCTAGTGACGACATGATCTTTTAATTGAAGAACATCGCCGTTTCCGCAAATAAAGATGTTTTCTTCTTTCATCCCTAATTCTTTGGCTACTTCCCCATGGAGCTTAAGCATACGATATTCGCCATGGGCAGGCATAAAGAACTTTGGATTCACAATCTTCAGCATTAAGCGAAGTTCTTGCCTAGAAGGATGGCCTGAACTATGGAGCGAGAAAGCTAAACCGTTTGTTTTAACATCGGCGCCTTGTTTGACAAGATTATTAACGAGCCGATCGACAAGCGCCCCGTTTCCTGGAATTGGATTGCTTGAAAACACGATTGTGTCGCCTGGATTGATATGAACGTTTTTATGATCGCCATTTGCAATGCGCGAAAGAGCAGCCATCGCTTCACCTTGCGAACCAGTGCAAAGAATGCAGATTTCACTATTTTTGTAGTTTCGGATATTGTCATCGCTAATGATTGAGGCATCAGGAATTTTGATATAGCCATAATCGCGGGCGATTCCGACAACAGTTTCCATGCTTCGCCCTAATATGCAGATCTTGCGTTTATGTTCAACGGCGACTTCGACAACTTGCTGAATGCGGTTAATGTTGCTAGAGAAGGTTGAAACGATGATTCTTCCAGGAGCTTTATCGAAGATTTCCTCGACGCCGCTACGAACGTTTCTTTCACTTGGAGTGTACCCTTCGATTTCCGCATTGGTGGAATCGCTTAATAGCAAACTGACGCCTTCTGAGCCTAAGCGAGCCAATTTGCTTAGTTCAAAATTAGGTCCTACGGGCGTTAAATCGATTTTGAAGTCGCCAGTATCGATGATTCTTCCTTCTTTAGTATCGATGCAAATTCCAAAAGAATCTGGAATAGAATGGGTTACGCGGAAAAAGGAAACCGTAAAAGAATCATCGATGTGGACAATGGTGTCACTATCGTATTCCACAATCTTGACATTATCTTTGATACGCGCATCTTCGAGTTTGTGGCGGATTAAAGCAGCGGCAAGACGCGGGGCATAAATGACAGGAATATTAACCGTTCTAATTAAAAACGGAATTCCGCCTATATGGTCTTCGTGCCCGTGCGTGATGAACAAAGCTTTAATTTTATTGCGGTTATTTCTTAAATAGGTATAGTCGGGGATAACATAATCCACACCAGGTAAATTCGCTTCAGGGAAGCGAACGCCGGCATCAACTAAAATAAGCGAACGTTCACTCTCAAAACAATATGTGTTTTTACCGACCTCACCTAAACCACCGAGGGCAAAAATCTGAATTGGGGAAGTAAATTTCGGCATAGAAATAATGACTCCTTAGAAAACTTAAACGATTAGACACAACGTCATATGGTCGACTTTGTTGCCCTTAATATATCATATTGAAAGTACTTTTCATCTAGAAAAAGACATAGAAATTTAATGAAAGAGGTTTCATCTATTTTCATGGATTAAAAATAATCTATTGGAACTAGACATGCCCTTTAAAATAATCATTAAAGTATCTCTATCGCGAGAGAATTCGACAGTAAAGCGAGCCGATGTTTGCTCGCTTATCACTATAAGAAGGAAAAAACGTGGAGAAAAAGGTTGCTAAAGGGGCGTAAATGCGATTACTTTAGATTTTGCGATGAGCTTGCTCGAGGAGAGAAAATGAATCATTTATACATGTTTGATTGCTTCAACGTGATTTTCAAAGAGATCGCACCCCGCTTTTTCGAAGCTTATTTCTCGAAAGAAGAAGCAAACGATCTAAAAGAAAAATATTTTCACGATATCGACCTAGGGAAAGTAACCTTAGATGAATTCTACCGTCAAATCCAAAAGAATTATGGTATTCCCGAATCTAGAACAAGGAGATTTTGGGACGAACCCCCTCAATTGAATGAATCCATATTGCCTTATTTAGAAGTACTTGCTAAAAAAGGAGATGTTGTTTTAGTGAGCAACGCCCCAAAAGGTTTTGTTGAATCGCTTTTTCAAAAGCGAGGCCTAACTCGTTACTTTAAAAAAATCTATTCTTCTAGCGCCTTAGGCTTAGCGAAACCAGATCCTAGAATTTATGAATATGTGATTCAAGATCAGCATAAATCATACGAAAAGATATATATGGTTGATGACAATCCTAAAAATCTTGAACCTCTTCCCTCACTGAATGTAAAAGGGGTTTTGTTTACTGACAATTCTTCCTTAGAACCTTTGCTTAAATAAGCGTCAACGTTTGCTAATTGCTCTTCTTATTAGAGGGAGCGTCCATAAATAGAGACAATATAGTACTGGAGGAATCGTTAAAACATAAGGCGCAATATTAAGATTCCCTATGATATCGACTCGGAAATATGGTTGACCTACTTTAACGATGACATCAGGGAAAGTGATAAACGTAATCGTGGTCCATACGATACCTAATAAAGTTAATGCGCTTAGGCAAGAAAGAATGATTCGCTTTGCTTTAAAAGAAAAATTTTTGATTGGATAGCTTTCAAAATAGATGTCATATCCTAAAAATAAGGCGATAACGACCATCAATATAAACAAAGGAATCATGTGATGGAAATTGGGATTATCCCAATAAGCAAAATCTAGCCCCCAAAGTAATCCACCTACCATATATAAGGAAAACCCTAAACCTATCCCTTTTAATAAAAACGACAAAAAGCGTTCGAGTTTTGCGCCGTTATTTGGATAAAAAAGGAAAGGAATTTCCGTGATTTTGGATTTGGATTTCACTAATAAATAAATTCCATATCCACCTCCCAATAATGCTAGGAGAATCGTATCTAGCGGGTAAAAGGGAGTTACGCTCCCTTCGATTAATCCGTTATATTCGTTTAAAGCAAAATAAGCGATATCCAATGAGATGATATAGGAACATAGACCGAGCAAAATGTAACCATCTATTTTTGCATGGCTTTTTTCCGATCCGATTGATTTTGCATGTGTTATGCGGTGATTGACGATTAAAACTAATGTTGGTAGCAAGTAAGCGAAGAATGCCGGAATGGTGCGATAACCGCTTGCAAAGACACTTGAAACCATGTCTAAACCAACATAAGCGAATCCAAAAAAGGAAAAAGCGGCGAAGAAATAGAGCACAATCTCTAATAGATTAAGGAGAGTTTTCTTCTTCATGGGCGAAATACCTCCTTTTCTTCGACGATTTCTAAGGTTTCATAATTTCTAAAGAAGTGTTTAATTGAGTAGGAAGCGTCTTCTTTTATCGTGTAAAGCGCTCCTCCAATCATCTCATTTCCTTGATTTGAGACGCTAAAATAAAGTTGTCGATCTGATTTAACCCCATACCCTAAAGCAACATTTTCGTATTCTCCAACCCAGTCATTGGAGTGATCATGCCCAAAGAAAATTCCTTTCATTCCATATTCTTTTGCTTTTGGGAAAAATGGTGCGTATTTTCTGCCTGGGCAAAAAGGAAGCGGCGCTCCCGCTTTTTCGACTAGTTCTGGGACTTTTTTATAAGTTGCACTTTCGTGTATCTCACCAATAATTCCATCTTTGTTATTTAAATAAGCATCGACGATTTCCCAAAGAGGAATATGCATAAATCCTAGGGAAGGAATAATGGTACCGCCATTCTCCTCCTTTGCTTTCTTTGCTTCTTTTTCGTACCAAGCGATTTGGTCATCTTTTAAATTATCATAATAATAAGTCCCGTTGATATTTGTGCTATTGTGGGTATCAAGCGTATAGATTTGGAAAATCGTTTTGTTGTTTTTCTTTAAATTCAAAACGTTATCTGAATGACCGCTAATAGAAGTAGTACCCATTTTGACATTAAGGCAGTATTTACTTTCGTAAATCTTTTCCATTAGCCATGTTTCGCTATAAAATCCCTGCAATTCGTGGTTACCAAAAAGGAAATAATAAGGCTTTTCCCAGCCATCAAACATCCTGAAAAGCTCATTTGCTACCCCTTTTGAGGCATTAAGCAAAGAATCGCCCGTAATGACAATCAAGTCAGGATTTGCGTAGTTAACGTTTGCACTAATGAACGAACTCTCCCTTTTGATATTTGTCGAATAGGTAAAATGAATATCGGTTAATTGGAGGATCTTAAAAGAATCTCCATTAAAATCCATCGCTGTGACTGGGGCTTTTTCTTTAGATGCCGGATTTGAGCAACCTATAAGCGCCAGTAAGAAAATGAATAAAATTGGAGCATGGCGTTTCATATTGCGATTGCTCCAGGCAAAGGTTTATTGGGATTATTTTTATCGATATGGTCATAAAAAAGAACGCCGTTTAAGTGATCGATTTCATGCTCCAAAACTATTGCATCATATCCTTTCGCGTGGATAGTGACTTCTTGCTCGGAGGATGCTTCAATCGCTTTTACCGTAATTCGATAATCGCGGTGTACTAACCCTGGGTGGGGCGTATCAACTGACAAGCACCCTTCTCCACCAGCCAAATAGCATTTTTTGATACTACTAGCAACAATTTGAGGATTAACGAGCATATGCTTTACGTAAACACCTTCTTCTTCAATAGAAGGATAATAAATGACGAGCATTCTTTTATTTACGCCGACTTGCGGTGCCGCTAAGCCTATTCCTTCTCTTACTTTTGGGTGTGACTTTCGATACTCTTCGTTCTGCGATTTTTGGAGATATTCGACCATTTGATAAAGAAGGGTTTTGTCTTCTTTTGAGAGGGGAAGAGTGACCTCCTTGCTTCTTCCACGTAAGGAAGTTGCAGTATCTTTAACGATTTTTAACATAACGGTATTTTATCATCCCTTTCCAATAAATCGAACATCTTTACCTCATATCTATCGTTTCTTCCGTTTGATATAATAAGGAGTTGTTATGAACGCGAGAATTATTTCTTCTATTGAATCATTAAAAAAAGCGATAGATGAGGATCCCAGGATTCTTCATCTTAATGAAGTCGAGAAGCAGGTTTCCAATAATGAAGAAGTAAAGAAATTATCCGCCTCTCTTAAAAAAATAGAGGAAGAGTATTCTTTTCTTTTAATGCATTATGGCGATAAAAATGAAAAAACAATTGCGGCGCACCATTCTCTTTATGAAGCGAAACTCGCTTTAGATTCCCATCCATTAGTTAAAGAGTATTCTTCCGCTTATATCGCTGTAAGAGATTTATATATGCTTATTGACGATATTTTGTTTTCCCCATATCGAAGAAAGATTCTACATATTGACTCATTATGATTACGATTGGTGGAGGGCTATATCGAAGCCGAAAAATTGATGTTCCAGCTTATTTAGAGGTACCAACCAAATCCATTGTTCGCCTAGGGATTGGCAATGCGCTTTCTAGTTATTTAGAAGGCGCAAATGTTTTGGATTTATTCGCTGGAAGCGGGGCGGTTGGCATTGAGCTTTTATCACGCGGTGCTGCTTCTTGCGTTTTTTGCGATAGCAACAAAGAAGCAATTCAAGTCATTCGAAAGAATTTAGCGAATTTAAAAATTAATGGTGCTAGCGTTCTAGAAGGAGATTATAAAAATAATCTAAATGTTTTGAAAAACAACGAGAGAAAGTTTTCTATCGTTTTTATTGATCCTCCTTATAAAGATATAGAGGCTTATAAATATTCCTTTGATTTTCTATTAAATCACAATTTATTGGAAGAAAACGGAATCATCGTTATTGAATTCGAAAACGATATTCCGATAAAAAATAGTGGTTTTCAGCGTGAGCGCGTTTATCATTATGGTAGAACGCATGTAGCAATATATTGGAGATAGTTATGCGAATTGGGGTATATCCTGGATCGTTTGACCCAGTGACAAACGGACATGTCGAGTTGCTTAGAAGAAGCATTGACTTGTTTGATAAAGTTATCTTCCTTTTAGCGGTGAATCCTACCAAAAAGAGCGTGTTCTCCATTGAAGAACGACTCACGATGATGAAAGAAGTCGCCAAAGAATTTTCCAATGTTGAAGTCGATTTTACTCCTGGCCTTATCGTTGATTATTGCCAAAAAAAAGGAAGTCGATATATTATCCGCGGCTTAAGGGCGGTTACTGACTTTGAATATGAATTTCAAATGGCTGCGGCCAATGAGTTCGCCAATCCGAATATCGATATGGTTTTCTTTATGTCACGAAAAGAAGAAACGTTTATTTCTTCTACCGCGATTAATGAACTACATAGTGGTGGGAAAGATATCTCTGCTCTTGTTCCTTCAATCGTAGTTAAGATGTTCAACGATAAAGAAAAATAGGACATCAGGTCCTATTTCACGAATTCGATTAACGTCGGATTCTTTTCTTTATCTCCGCGCGATTCACTATATAGTAGTGATTCAGCTTCATAAGTGTCATGGATATCGATGGTGATATGATCAAATGGGATTCCTAAATTTCTTAATATTACGACATTGAACATTGGCAAATCCAAATAGTCTACTTTATCGGTTCGTTTTGTCGCTGCTCGATAACCCTTTTTAATCATCGCTAGCAAACTCTCCCTATCTATTCTAACGTGAGAGAAAGTCAAAGAAGGTCCTAGATAGCAATATAAATCATCTGGAGCAATAGCTTCATCTTCCATCACTTTTTTGAGCATGAACAATAATTTCTCGTTCATCGTATCTTCTTTTGTTAGTGATAAGGCACCCACTAATTTTTTTGATTTGGAATAAAAAACGAAAGGAATTTCATCAGCCGTTAGGAGTAACAAGGACTCTTTTTTTGAAAGATGAAGATCATTCGAAAGAATATAGGCTTCTTTCTTATATGTTTCCCCTTTTACAAGGGTAGAAACCAATATTTTGTCTGAAAGAGAATTTTTGATTGCCATACTTAAATTATATCGATTGTTACAATGAATAGTTATGCAAATAAAGAAAGCTGCGATTATTTTCGCAGCTACTTCCCATTAATTATTTGCGATAGACTTTAGAAAATTCGTTATTGCTCTTCGCCTCTTCGCTTGTGTCGAGATGGTTCCACATCTTTAAAAGCGTATTTGCACGTTCTGCATCAGTGTCACCACTTAGCCCAAAAAGCACTTCGCTTACGCCTCCGCGCTCTTCAGCAATCGCTTCTTTGCTATAGTCAACAAGTAGGATTGTTGGAGTAACGAACTTTTCTGGATCTGGTTTTTCGTAGTAGCCATAGTTGGTATCATCTAACCCTTTATTCGTTTTATAAGGAGCTTTTCCTAAAGTGTAAGCGGTTCTATTGAAGAAATTAAGATGGCGCCCTAAATAGCGTTGGAATGCGGTTTTGTCATCTGTTGTTTCACTATAATCACTATCATTGGATGATTTTTCGTTTGTGAAAATTGAATAGAAATTGAAGTCTCTATTATCGGATGGCAAGTAAATGCTTCCCCATTGCTCACTTAAATATTTAAAACCGCTTTCTGCTTTGTCGCAGCCATCGCAGTCGCTTGCGGTATAGACAAGGAAGAATTTCTCCCCGTATTTTTGCGTATCGATTTTTGCGAGTTCTTCATCCTTAATGTTCTTAGCGTCCCTAATATCATTGATTTTCGTTATATTCGCATCAATGTGATCTGTGATTTCGTCCGCTTTAGTGTTGTAGGAAGAGTCTTTTGCGTCTTTTTCTCCTTCCAAAGTTTGCTTTTTGGAATTGAAGAAAGCGCCAGTCGATCCATACCCCCAACTAGAAACCCAATCGGTGATGTAAGGGATGGAAAAGATGATTGCAAAGATAGCGCCAACGATAAGCAAAGGTTGAACCCAAGCTGTCTCTTTAATCCAGCGCCAAATCTTAACAAAGAAGGCGCCTATTGCTTTAAGAACTATCATCGCTATAACCTCCGAAAAGAAGCCTGATAAAATCAGCCCGATAATCATAGCATTGACCACCTATGGTGGCAATAACTGATTTTCGCTATCCCATCTTTAAGATGGGGGTAAATCATTTCTTCTTAGTTTTGACTCAAAAATCGTCTATAATCAATATTTATGCGCATAAAACAAGAAGAAGAAAAGATTAAAGCCTCATTAAAAAATTGGCTTTATGACCATACTAAAGTGAAAACTGGACTTGAATGGTCCTGGATTATGATTGTCTCAACCATCAGCGCTTTATTCTTTGCATTCGGGTTTAACTGTTTCATGGATGTGAGCGGGCATGTCGTGGTAGTTGACGGTGTTGCGACTCCTGCTCCTAATATTGTTTCCGGTGGAGTAAGCGGCATTAGCCAAGTCTTGGTTCTTTTCTTCGAACTTTGTGGTTGGAAAATCAAGGATACCCATCTTGCCTATTCTATTATTTACTTTGCGATCAATGTTCCTCTTTTGCTTCTTTCCTACTTTAAAATTGGGAGACGTTTTGCGATTTTCACCGGAATTAACGTCGCTGAAGTTTCTTTGTTTATCAAACTTTTAAGTGTATCTTCCGTTCCTGCCTTTGGTGAGGTTTTTAATTTCGTCACGACTTATGGAGGCGGATTAATCGGTCGAGCACTTTTTGGTGGCATCTGTATTGGTCTATCTAGCGCCCTTGCTTTTTCTGTCGATATTTCCGCTGGCGGAATTGATGTTATTGCGACTACCATTGCTATCCGGAAGAACACAATGGTTGGAAAATATAGCGCCGCTTTAAACGCTGTGACTCTTACTTGCTACACGCTTTTATCGATGGCCCTAATGAAATGGGATAGCATGGAAATCGCTCATGATATCGCCAGGGCGTTTTATAGTCTTCTTTATTTGTTCACATGCTCTTTGGTGATTGACAAAATTCATTTGCGTAATAAAAAAGTAAAATTGGAAATTATCTCTTCAAGTAAAGAAATCGCCAGTGTACTGATTGAGTCCTTCCCGCATGGTGCGACTATTGTAGAAGGAAAGGGTGCTTATTCAGGCACGACTCGTTATGTTGTGACAATGGTTGTCTCTAATAGTGAAGTTAAACCTTTGATTAATTTAATTCGCAAAGAAGATCCTAGCGCTTTCGTGGAAGCTATGCCTCTAACCCAAGTCTATGGGCGTTTCCATACGAAACCCATTAAATAAGCTATTGCTTTTTCACTGCGGCGATGGTCACTTCTAGGTTAATTTTAAGTAATGTTTCAAGAGATGATTCTTTTAAAGAAAGCATCCCTTTTGCAATTAATGCCCCTAGCCCAAATGAATATATCCAGTTATTAAGATAGACAATATTGGCTTTTTCCTTTGATATAAGAAATTCCTTAGAAATTGACGGGACGAGAGAATCCCTCATATGATTGAGCTCATTTTTTGTTTCCTCAGTTTCTTCTATTCCCAAAAAGAGCTCGTCAAAGTAATGAGAATATTGACTAGCAAACTTTAATAGTTCTTTTTCAAAATCAATCATCCTTTTTTTGGAGCTCACTTTTTCCATGAACGAAGACGATATCTTTTTTCTAATCGCCGTCTTTAAATCATCCATATTTAAGAAGTAAGAAAAAATTGGCTGAGTGGAAGAATTCAACTCTTTCGCAATTGCGCGCGCATTCAGTTTGCCAAGTCCGTTTTTCGCTACGAAAGTGAGCGCGCAATCTAATATTTCTTCTTTTGTTATTTTTGGTCTTGGTGGCATGAACATATGTTATATAACAAATGTTATGTTTGCAATTGGTAGTTTTCCTTTCTGGTCTAATCCAAATAAAAACCCTTCCTGAATGTTAGGAAGGGAAAAGGCTATACTTTCGCTGATTACATTTTTCCGCGATGCTTTGCGCATAAGTAAACGATTTTTCCGTTAGCAAGTCGGACTGTCTCTGCTGGTTCTCCGGAAAAAAGTTTCTTCTTTCCACATAAATAACAGTGCCAATGTTTTGGGTAAGTAGGGGAAGCGATTTCATCTATTTCATCGCTATCTTCCTCAAAATGCACTCCATTAGGTTCTTCTTCATCCATTAAGAATCCGTCCTCATCAAGGTTAAAATCAAAATCATCAAATTCATCAATGCTAGTTTCAGGAAGCTGCGGAGTGAAAATTGCCACTTTTGATTTAACGCGTCTTATCTCGCCGTTACCATGTCTTTCTTCTGCCTCTAAATAATCTTCATCATCAACGTTTTCAAAGGCTCCAGAAGGCATTTCTTTTGTGAAATTCGCAGTTTTAGATTTGATTCTTTTTATCTCTGGGATTTCTTCTTTTATTTTCTTGCCGATTTTCACGATAAAAGCGATCCGTAATTTTCCTTTATTTGGATCATCGGTATAGGTGACATGATTTGGATAACGCGATTCGATTTCTTTTGCGAAATTGTCATCAATCGTATTCGTAAGCAAAATCAGCCAATCGTTGTCGGATAAGCGACAGCCGTTTTGTTTCGTCTTACGCATTAAGAGTTCTAGGCAATCGTCTTTATTGTTAGTTGAGATAAGTGTTTCCTTCGGAGCGAAACGAACGTGCTTGAGCTTTGGAAACGGCGCGCCTTGTTTGATTTCTTTTTTTCTTTCTAGCCTTTTTTGATAGGCCTCTTGAAGTTCAAGCAAGATCATTTTTTCGTATTGAGCGCCGTCGATATTTGCTTTCCTTGTTTTTTGGATTTTTTTGTTATTCGTCTCAATTTGCGTATTTTGGAAGATTGCTTGTTTTACGATTGGCTTTTTGATAGCTAAAGTAGGGGGCAGAGACTCTATTTCCTTTTTTGGCGATGCAATTTCCTTTTTCTTCAACTTTTCTTTTTCTAATTTGTCGTTGGATAAGGATGTAGAAACGATGACTTCTTTTTTTGCGAAGCTATCTCGATATTGTTTTGGCAAGTAGGAGAGAAGTTTAATGAACCAAGAAGTAAAATAATTGCTCTTCAAATAATGGGTTAATTCGTCTTCCATAGGAGCAGTTTCGTCTTTTGACACAAGATCTTTAATTGTTTTGCTAATAACGATTTCGCTTTCTTTTTGTTTAAATTCGGGAACCGTCGAGCTTTTCGCTCCGTCAATGAGGCGAATCGCAGTGTAATTATTCAAAACCAATAGATATGTGTTTTCATAGACGCGGAAGATCGATAGTTCATCGCTATAGTCGAATACTTTCATTTTAAGATAACCACCTGCCATTGAAAGAATGGTTTGCGATTGCCATAGAACCGCACTTCTTTCTTTAAAGGGGAGAGCGAGAAGGAATTCGAGATAAGATTTACTTAATTCATAATGAAGCATGATGGCCACCTGATTTCGCTCTAGATTTTACCCCCATTGCTTATAGAAAAAAATGAAAGAACAAAAAACTAAGTAACCATCGAAGAAAGGGTGAAAAATTTTTATTCTTGAAAACTATTTGGCGTTTTACCCTTTATAATATGGGCATTATGCAATTAACATCGACCACGAATTCCAAGATCACTCTCGATATCAGTCTTTCTTCAAGCTGGAATTATCCAACTTATCAAGCCGATTCTTTCAATAAGATAGAAAACGGAAATCTTAGAAGTACGTCGTTTTCTTTTCTAAAGAAAATTAGCATAGAAAATCACTCGCTCTCTTCTTTCAGCAACTGCGTGGCTCGTTTTTCGGTCACTCCAGCCTATTGTTCAATCGATCCAATTCAAATTTCTTATTTAGAAAAAGATAAAATCACAGAAATTGATCATTTTGTATATTCGGTTGACTGCGGCTCATTATATGCTTTAAATGCCTCGGTTCCTGGCAAACTTGCGGTCGAAATCGTTTCGGAAGATGGTGACGTAATTGCAACGAAAACAATCGATTTCATTTTTGACCCTATTTCAAATTCTTTAGGAAGAGAAGCGGTAGAGGAATTGGTTGCTTCTTACGTTACTCCTAGCGATGAAGAAATTGAAAAAATCAAGGATGAGGCAAAAATAGAACTTGATAAAAAATACCACTCCACGTTTGGTGGATATTCCTATCATGACCCCAATAAGATTATCGAGGAATTGGATGCGGTTTATCTAGCGATAATAAAACGCAATCTTTCATTGTCCATGGGGGCGGAAACGCCTGAAGAGTGCCTTTCTCGCGTGAAATTACCTTATAAAGTATTAAAAGAAGGAAGCGGGAATTGCGTTGATTTTTGTATTTTATTCGCCTCAATTGTGGAAAATATTTCTTTGAGGCCGATTTTAGTTTTTACTAAAGAAAAGCCGCTTGTTGGCATTTATCTCGATGAAACCCTTTTCGGCACTCCGGTATTAGACAATGGAACGGAGCTTTTAAATCTCGCAAGTAAAGGTTTTAATCGTCTTATGCTAGTTGACCCTGCTTGCTTTTCTAAAGAAAAATCCGCTAATTTTTCGACTGCGACTGAAATTGGCTACCGCGTTTTAGAAAATTCGCGTTCCTTCCTATATGCTGTTGATATTTACGCTTCTAGGAAAGACCATTTGCTTCCCTTGCCTACTCCGACAAAAGTCGGGAAAGAGACTCAAATTATTTTTCCAGATTTCCTTGCAAAAAAGGATTACTCTACTCCAGTCGTCGATGTTGAAGAACGCCGATATTTAGCAGAAGATTCGCCTTCTAGGAAAAACAAATTCGATTATTGGGAAGAAAAACTCCTTGATTTATCGATGAATAACCGTTTGATCAACATGAAGTTTTCCCCTTCATTCCCGCAAGCTCTTAACCTTGATAGCGAAGTTCTTCTTTCTTATCTTTCTAAAAACGAAAAGATGTCTATATTCGTTGGCGAAAACGTTGCTTTAAACATAGAGGAAAGACACGCTCCTTCTTCTTTCCCTAATAGCGAGAATAATCGTTTTAAAGAATTTTTGAATAAAAAGACTCTTTATTTTTCTAGCAAAGAAGGGGATACCGATTCCTATTTGAAAAATCTTGCCAGAAAAGCAAACACCGCGATTGAAGAAAGCGGTTGCAACCCTTTGTTTTTAACGATTGGAATCATTAAATGGTTCGACAATGAAAAAGCGGCGATTCACGGGAAGGGCGCTATTTACTCTCCTCTTTTCCTTTTACCTGTCAAAATGCCGCGCCGGCGTATTGGCTCTACTTACACCATTGAATACAATTTCGACGATTTGGAACTCAATACGACAATCTTTGAGTATTTCCACGAAAATTTTGATTTGGATTTCGCCCCTGTTTTCGGTGCTTTACCGAAAAAAGCTAATGGGGAGGTCGATATCCGCGTTATTTTGAATTTTATCCGCGAATGCATCGCGCCATTTAAAGGGTGGGCCGTTTTAGAAAGCCCATGTTCCTTGGCTTTGTTCTCCTTCGCACGCTTTGTTATGTGGAATGATATCAAGAGCCATCGGGAAAAAATGATGGAGAACAAAATCGTTTCTTCCTTTGTGAATGGCTTTGGCGATTATCCGGTTTTGAATACAGGAAAAAAAGAAGATTTCGATCAAACGCTTTCCTCTTCCTCCTTAGCGATACCTTTACCTGCTGACTCAAGCCAAATCGAAGCGATTCACGCCAGTGCGATGGGGGCTTCCTTTATTCTTGATGGCCCGCCTGGAACCGGGAAGAGCCAGACGATCGCCAATATGATCACTAACGCTTTGTACCATGGAAAATCTGTCTTATTTGTTGCAGAAAAAGGCGTTGCGCTTGAAGTGGTCAAAAAGAGGCTTGATTCTTTAGGCATTGGCCAATTTTGCTTATCGATTCCTTCCATTAATACTGCCAAAAGCGATATCTTGAATTCTTTAGGCAAAATGCTCGATATCGGACCGATTGAACGTCCGGAATCCTTTGAGAAGGACTCTTCCTCACTAGACGAAGCCCGTGATGCCTTGAATCATGACTTATTTGCTCTTCATAACCGTGATAAATACGTCATGTCGACTTATGAAGCGATAATTAGTTATTTGAAGCTACGCTCTTATGCAGGATTTTACGAAACGAGCCATGAATATTCTTCCTCTTTAACATTGGAATCTTTTGAAGAAGCAAAGAAAAAACTCAAGAATCTTTCCTTACAAGCTTCCTCTTTAGGAGGCTATTATGGGAATGCGTTTTTACCTTTTGCCTCCCGGGACTATTCTCTTAAATGCCGCGATTCTCTTTTTGAAGAACTCCCGTCTCTTATCAACGACTTAAAAGCATTCCACCTTGCCGTTTATAATTGCTTCTTCAAAGATAAAGGCCTAGTGGAAACAAAGAAAAATGTTGAATGCTATGCCCGAATTGTAGAGATTTTGCAAAAGAATTCCATTATTTACCAAGATTTCCTCGATAATGAGCAATTTGTGTCAAAAGCCGATGATTTGCGGTGTTATCTAGATTTATTGCTGCATAAAAACCAAATTCAAGAATCCCTTCTCGAACATTGGGAAAATGGATTTTTAAAGGAAAGCGGAGAGGCACTAATTGCTAAACTTAATGCGCTTAATGACGCTAATATCTTTGAAAAGTATCATCTCTATAATTCGCTAAAAAAGAAATTGAAGCCCTTTGCGAAAGACAAAAATTCTTTGAAACGCAAAAACCTCCAATCTAGTTTTGCTTCTCTTAGTGAACTTAATTCTTTAGAAAAACAAATCGAAAATGCCGATCCTTTTGCCGTCTATGCCTTTGGTAAGACTTCTTTAAGGAGCGTTGCGGATGTTGAAGCGGCGAGAGCTTCTTACGAACGGACATTAGATGTAATTACATTACGCAATAAGATGCGACCAGCTAAATCTTACTCGATGACCGATATTGATAAAGCAATTCGCCATTTAGCAACAGATGGGAGCTATCTTTTCTCTAATGCTCGTGCCTCTTTCTTGAAAGAACGCGCTGAACTAAAAGAAAAGCTCATAAATCTTAAAGAAAAATACCAATTCGATTTGGATTTATATCAAGATTCTACGGATTATTATCAACATGCTGCCTCTTCTTTAAGCGATGCAATTTCAAGCAAAGGACGCCTTTCCCAATGGTCTAGCTTCCTTTCGGTAATGGATGAAACCGCAAATTACGTTCCCGCTGAACTCATCATTCTATTTAAAGAAGGCAAGATTAAAGAAACCGATCTTCTTTCCGCCTACGTTGCTTCTTTATCTTATCGAATTTTAAGTGATGGTCTTTCTGAAAGCGGACTTGCGACATTAAATTCCAAGCTTACGGAAGAACAAATTTCTCTCTTTAAAAAGGCTATTGATGATTTCTGCAAAACGAGTGTCATAGAGACCGCTTCTAGAATCACTAGCTTATATCCTTCTAATGGCAGCAGCGCTCCATCAACCGAGACCTATCAGTTTAGGAAATTGGTAAAAAACGGGGGAAGGGGCGTTTCACTTCGACAGATTTTCGATCACTATGGGAGACTCATTCGTACTTTATGCCCATGCTTTTTGATGTCTCCGATTACGGTTGCGCAATATCTTGACATCAATACTTATTCTTTTGATGTCGTTATTTTCGATGAGGCGAGCCAAATCCCTACTAGCGAGGCGATTGGCGCGATTGCTCGTGGCAAATCCGTAATTATCGCAGGTGACCAAGAGCAAATGCCACCGACGAGTTTCTTTGTTGCAAATGGTGGGCACGCTTACGATGGAACGATTTTAAATAGTGTGAGCGAAGACTTGGAAAGCTTATTGGATGACTCTATTGCTTTAGGCTTGCCTCGCGAACGCCTAATTTGGCATTATCGTAGCCGTCACGAAGCTCTTATTGCTTTTTCAAATAACAAATTCTATGACAATAGCTTGTTCACTTTCCCCTCCGCTGTGAATGAAAAATCCTCAGTTAAATCCATCTATGTTGGCGGAACTTACGAAATTAAGCGCGGAGTAAACCGCAAAGAAGCTTCTATGATTGTTGACGAAATAGCTCGTCGACTTAAGAATCCTAAGCTTTCCTCTTATTCAATTGGCGTTGTCACGTTCAATGAAGCCCAGCAAAACTTAATTGAGGACTTAATCGAAAAGAAAATTCCTTCTTATGAAAGCAAGAATCCGGGTGGTGAAACCATCTTCGTGAAGAACCTAGAAAATGTTCAAGGCGATGAAAGAGACGTAATCCTTTTTTCCACAACTTATGCGCCGAAAGACAATGGAAAACTGTCCTTGAATTTCGGGCCTCTTAGCCGCGAAAAAGGGGAAAGAAGATTGAATGTTGCGATTACTCGTGCTCGCGAAGAAATGATTGTTTTCACCTCCATGAAACCCGAAGATATCGAAAGCGATAAAGCAAAGAACGCAGGGGCATCTTATTTAAAGAGCTTCCTCCTTTTCGCAGAGCATGGTACATCTATCCTCCCGAATAACGTGAGGAATCATATTTCCTCTTCTTCCACAAGCATTGCCGATTTCATTGCTGTCGATTTGAAGAAACTCGGCTATGATGTTAAGACTAACGTTGGCTCTTCTTCCTTTAAAGTCGATGTTGCCGTAACCGATCCAACAAACAAAAACCATTATTCTTTAGGAATTTTGGTGGATGGAGATTCTTATTGCTCTTCGCCAACTTGCCGTGACCGAAACATTGTTGAGCCAGGTGTATTAAAACAGCTTGGATGGAACTTATATCGAGTTTGGAGTGTCGAATATCTTGATCACCCTCAAGAAGTGATTAAAAATATTGTCAAAGCCATCAACTCGAAAAACAAAGTGGAGGATAAGGTGATTCAACAGGTTTCACCTTCTGGCATTCCTTTCACCTTCAAGAAGAAGGAGGCCGTTTCTCACCCTTATGCGATTCCCTATTTAGCATATCATGAGGATTCTTCCTCTCCATTATTACAAATCGATTTTTCGAATAAGACGGAAGCGGCCCGTTTCCTCAAGGGCTTTGTTGAAAATGTTATTTATGCGGAAACGCCGATTTCAGCTCACCTTCTCGATGAAAGAATTCGCGAAGCTTATCAGTTAACGCGAATCGGTTCCAATGCTCGTGACGTCATCAATAGCGTCTTGCGTCAATTAGCGCCGAATAAAGAAATGCTTGGTGGCGTGACCTTCTATTGGGACAAAGGGCACTCCATGAGCGAATATCGTTATTATCGTCTCAATGACGAGAATCAAAAACGAGAAATCTCTGATATTTCCTTTATCGAATTAGGAAATGCGATTGCTGATATTTTGCTCGAACAAGGGAAAATGACTGTGCTTGACCTCTTTAAACAAGTTTCGATCCTCTTTGGCTTCTCCTCTTTAAAAGAGAAATCTCGTAAGCATCTTGATTTGGCTTTAAAAGCGAACGTCAATCAACGACTCGATATCGTTAGAGAAGACGATTATGTCTTTATCAAAGGACGGAATGGGTAAAAGATGAAATACAACTGGATTAATATTCGTTCTTTAGTGGATCCTTATTCTTTTCTGAATCATACGGAAAACGACGCATATTTATATGTTTCTTCCAAAGATCCTTCCCCTTTTGGGAAAGAAGAAAAAGAAGTGGGAAAATGGATTTCTTCCGATCTCGATTCTTTGTTCCTCTTCTTTAAGGAAATTACTTTAAGAGAGATGCTTTTCGAGGATTACGTGAATGGAGATGCCGTGAGTGAATTGCAATCATTAGATTTCTCTGAACTTCTTTCTTTATTGCTTGAAGGGGCTAGGAATGGCGAATTAGATTCTTGGCATAACGGCCTAGCTTCCTTAGAAGAAATTGAAGGCTGGGCAAATCATCAGGAAAACAAAAATCATTATGAAAGATTAGAAAAAATCCTTCGTAGTCACGATTTAAATCTCCATGTTGAGTTTTATCCAAATAAAAAAACCGCTATGAGAGAGAGCGCGAAGACAGATCACTCTTTAATGCAATCGTGCGGCGATCCCCTTTAAATTATCGTCTTCTAAAAATACGAACAAATCATGAATATTTTCTATTTTTTCTTCTTTTAATAGATAATGCAAGGAATTGATGAGGGCATCAGTTTCGTTATTCGCGAAGGTGTAATCGATTTTTTCTCCTTTTTGGTATTCTTCATCGACAAGGACAATTAAAGCCCTTCGTAATAAAGCGAGAATGCTTTTCTCTATCCAATAAGATATTTTCGTTTCTTTGAAGTCACGAAAAATCCGTTTAAACGGAAGATAAAGAAATAAGCCATCAAGCGGTAGATGCCAAATGTCAACGAATATGGAGTCATATTGTTTGTCGGCGATGGTAGAGGCAAAAAGAAAAGCATCTTCATGGATGACTTTGATTTTTGCTTTATTAGGGAATTGGGGAAGGATGAATTCGTTAAAGAGAGAAATTGCATTCTTGTCTTTCTCAACGACGGTGACCTCTTTGACATCGTTTTTAATGGAAGCCATAAAAGGGTAGTAACCCATGCCCAACCCGAATGTTAGCACTTTCCCCCTCGCTTCTTTTATCGGGGCATTCATCGTTAAAATTTCATGAGGGGTGACGCTCATCCAATTTTTATCATTTTCAAGAATTTCTAAATAAGGGAATCTTTCTTTAAAAAAGCCAAACGGAGTGATTTCTTTAAAATTGGAGTGAGGTTTAACGATGATTTCATCATAAACAAAGCCTTGAAATGGTTCGTAGGAAGATTGGCGCAATTCCCAATTGTTTTTCTTCTTATTTCCAAAATGAATCGCCTCATAATATGGGTTGTTTGCAAAGGTTTTTGGATTTAATTCGCGAATTGCATCTAGCGATTCCTTTTCTAAAGAAAAACCATTTTTTGGGAGGAGATATTTCTTCGCGGATTCTAAAAAAGCGTCTTTGATGCCTAAGCCATCTATAGATGATTTCGCGGCCATTTTATACATGGAGAAATTACGATGCGATAAATAATCGTTATAAGCCTCAGCGCGCGCTTCATTTTCATCCACCATCTTTAGAAGCTTTTTGATTGCTTGCCCTATTTCTTTTGATTGCTTGATTTGCATATGATTCACATTTTAAAACTTCATTACCATAACGCAAAAATATTCGCTAAAATTTTTGCTATGAGTAGAACGTCCAAGATTATTTTGACGAATATGGTGATGGTTTATCAAAACGATGGCTTCTTTTTAGTGGAGAGGCGTTTAAAAAAAGATTGGCCGGGCATTAATTTTCCGGGCGGTCATGTTGAAGACGATGAATCGTTAGAGGAATCTGCAGTTCGGGAAATCAAAGAAGAAACGGGTTTGCATATTTCTTCTTTAGAGGAAGTCGGTACGTTCGAATGGAATAATCCTGAACAGAAAGTGCGGCATTTATGTGTTTTATTTCGGACAAACCATTACGAAGGTTCGCTTCATTCTAGCACTGAAGGGCCGATTTTTTGGACGAGGAAAGAGAATCTTGCCCACGAACAATTGAGTCTAGATTTTGATAAAGTTCTTCTCAAAATGACGAAAGGGCTTTCTTTCTAAAATTCGTTGTTTTGTTTTCGCGCGCGTACATGCATAGTCTAAGATTGTGCTATAGTTTATTTATGGCAATCGACCCTAAATTAATCGAACTTCAAAAGCATACACATAATAACGAAATCGAGATTCTGCACAGCAAAACTTGCTCCTGCATATTTTGCCGTCAGCATTATGACGCTAGAACGGTAAACGATTGGGTAAATGATGAACGCGGCATGAGTGCGATCTGCCCAGAGTGCGGAATGGACGCTGTAATTGGAGATAATGGGGGAGAGCCCCTTGATAAAGATACCCTCAAAGCGCTTAATCTCGCTTTCTTTGGGGAAGACTATATGGTTAAGCACCCTGAGGCGGCAAAAAAATACATTAATCGTTATCAAGAAGGAAAGATCACTCATAAAAAAACAAACGAGAGTTTATATGTTCAATATTTGTCTTTACTTAGTGGTTTGGGCGATCCGGATTCTTCTTATGCTTTAGGAAAGCTCTATGAATTTGGTGACGAGTTCACGGAAAAGGACCCAAAAACCGCATTTTCTTATTATGCTTCTTCTTCCTTAAAATACGATGGCGATGCCTTGACTCGTTTAGGCGTTTTAAGCGCTTCGGGGGCATTAGGAAAAGTTGATGCGGTTGGCGCTTATGAAGCGTTTTCAAAAGGAATGGCTATGGGAAGCTTAGATGCTCTAATCCATTTTTCTGATTGCTATCGTGATGGGATTGGCGCCAATTCTGATTCTGACTTTGCATTTAATATTCTTGCTTCCATTTGGGAAGAATGCTACCAACGTTTCTCTCTATCTATGGGCAAGGACATCAATATTTTCCCTGGTTTATGTTTCCGCCTTGGCAAAGCCTATGAAGAAGGTTTAGGAACAAAAATAGATAAGCCTAGCGCTTTGCGTTTCTATTTATTGGCGGAATTCGCTTATCGCTTAAAAGAGAATAATCGCTCATTGGAAGGCGATGATAAAGAACTATTCGCTTTGGTTTCTTCTAGCGTTAATCGAATCGCCTCTGAAGTAGGCGCGACCCATCAAGACCCAATTTTTGATAACGATACATTTTCTGACTCTCTTCTTTCTCTTAACTCGAATTCCCCTCTCTTAGTAAAGATGCAAATTTCGCCAGGGGAGTATAACGAAGACGGGCACACGTTCGAATTTGACGTGAAATATAGCTTGCCTCCTCTTATCGTGGACATCGAGAGTTTATATTGCGGATTTGTTCCTGGCCCTATACACTGGATTTTTACGGGTGTTAGTTCCGTGCGCATTGGGAAAAATCGTGTTTATGACCGCGTTATTGGCGATAACGATACGAGTTGGAGCTTTCTATCGGGATATGGGGAAGAAGCGGAAGTAGTCGCTTCCATTTCCTTTATTCACGAAGAAAAGGCTAAAAAAGAAATAGACAAGGAAGGCGAAAAAGAAGCATGAAAAACAATCATACTGCCTTATCGGCACTAAAAAAGTATTCTTTTCGATTTTGGGTTGCCCCCTTTTTAAAGCTCATTGAATGCGTCATTGAACTAGCGACGCCGTTTATCGTTCGCTTCATTATTGATGATGGTATCAAGAATAACGACTTCGATTACGTTCTTTGGATGGGGCTCCTTTTGTTTTTGCTCTCCTTTATCGCCTTTGGCGTTACGATGGTCGCTCAATATTTCGCGGCGCGAGTTTCCGCCGACTATGGGCACGACTTAAAAGAAGAAATTTACGAGCATGCTTCTTCATTGAGCGAAAAGCAGCTCAATGCATTCGGGAAACCGAAAGTCCTTACTTTATTAAGCAACGACTCCTTTTCGATGCAAAACGGTGTCATGATGTTCATGCGCTTATTCTTAAGACCCCCTTTTTTGATTATTGGAGCAACGATTATTTCTTTTTTGCTTGATTGGCGAGCTGGTTTAGTTTTCCTCGGCGTTGTTGTTTTTTCTAGTTTAGTCATCGCTCTTGTCATCGCTTTGTCTCCGAAAAAATATGCGCTTGTACAAACTAACCTTGATGAAATATCTTCCTTAGGAAGCGATGCCTTAAAAGGAGCGAGGCCGATACGCGCTTTTGATAAAGAAGATTACGAAGAGAAGAAATTTGTTGCTTCTAGCGAATCGTATAAGAAAAAATCGTTATCTATCGCTAAACTTAATGCCTTTATAAACCCTCTTACTTTTTTCTTTGTGAATGCCGGAATGATTCTAGTCGTTTATTTAGGCGGTTTAGCGGTAAATGGTGGAACCTTGACTACTGGCAAAATCGTTTCTCTCATTTCTTTTTTAACGCTTGTGCTTAACGCATTGGTAATGTTTTCAAGAATGATTGTTTCTTTAAACCGCGCGAAAGCGAGCATGAAAAGAATCAATGACTTTTTTGCGATTGAGCCATCTATCCTTAATGAAGGGATTTATCGCAAAGATGATAACAGATCTCAGCCTTTATTTGCTTTCCATGACGTTTCTTTATCGTATGGAGGAGACGGAAAACCCGCGGTTAATCATTTATCCTTTGAAGTGAATCAAGGAGATTCTATTGGAATCATTGGCGGAACGGGAAGCGGCAAAAGCACGCTTATCGCTTTATTAGAGCGTTTATACGATCCTAGCGAAGGATACATTTCTTATCGTGGTCATGATTTAAGGCAGTATGATTTGTGTTCCCTCCACGAAGAAATCTCCTTAGTAAGTCAAAAGCCTTCTTTATTCAAAGGGACAATTCGATCAAACCTTTTGCTTGGCAAACCTAACGCGAGTGAAGAAGAAATGATAGAGGCCCTGAAAGATTCCCTAGCTTATGAATTTGTTTCTCGCTATAAGGATTTTCTTGACCATGAAGTGGAAGAGGCTGGCGCAAACCTAAGTGGAGGGCAGAAGCAGCGTCTACTCATTGCGCGCGCCTTATTAAAGGGTGGGGATATTTTGATTTTGGATGATTCCACAAGCGCACTTGATTACTTAAGCGATAAAAAAGTCCGTGAAAACATCAGCAAACGACCAAATTTGACCAAGATTATCGTTTCTCAGCGAGCAACTACTCTTTCTGATTGCTCTCTTATTTTGGTGATGGATAAGGGCGCAATCGTGGCTAGAGGGACTCACGATACTTTATTAAAAGAATGTGATATCTATCGCGATATTTATGAAATGCAGGTGGCAAATCGATGAAAGACTTCAAGATTCTCAAACCTTATTTAGGAAAATGCAAAGGGAAGATCTTCTTTGCTTTATTATTCGCCTTTATTTCGATTGGCAGCAAATTGTTTATTCCTCTATTAGCGGGGAAAGCGGTTAACTATTTATCTAAATGCGAGCTTAGCAAAGTCGATTTTAACGTTCTTAGTGTGTATATCATTGAAATGGCGATTTGCTTAATTTTAGGAACGATTTTCCGTTATTTCTTCGATTACCTAACCTCTTATGTAGGACAAGTGATCACCAAAGACCTTCGCGATGAAGTCTACAAAAGCTATCTTCATACTTCCGTGTCTTATTTAGACAAAAACGAAAAAGGTAATTTGCTTTTGCGTTTGGTCAATGACGTTGAAAACGTCCAAAACGGCTTAGTGAGCGGGGGCGCCGCCTTATTTGACGGAATTGTCGCAATTCTATTGACTATCGTCTTCATGTTCACGATTAACTGGGCACTTGCTTTACTTGTTGTTGGCTTAACGCCTTTATCGATGATCGTTAGCAAATTCGTGAGCAAATGGAACTCAAAATACTTTAAGGCCCAAGCCTCAAGTGCCGGAAAAATCCACGCTTTCGGTCTCGAATCGCTCAGTAATAGCGAAGCGATTTGCACCTTGAATTTATCGAATGAAAGAAAAAAAGAATTTTCCTCTTTAAACGAAGATTTCCGCAAAAACGTATTTCGCGCTTCTTTCGGTGCCTCTTTGATTAACCCTTCGACACGCTTAGTAAACAATCTGATTAACGCTGCGGTGATTACCGTTGGGGCAATATTCATTGTCAAAGACATTAATTTAGGGATTGCTTTCTTAGTCGGTGATCTTTCTAGTTTCTTAGTTTACGCGAGTAATTACATGGCTCCTTTCAATGAAATCAGCGATGTCATCAGCGAGATTAATTTCGCTTTTGCGTCCTTTAAACGCATTAACGATGCGATTCATGCCGAAAAAGACATTAATAATGGAAGTAAAGTCATTAGTGGGGACATTAAGAATTTTGAGGCAAGGCATCTCGATTTTTCTTATGATAGTTCGCGAAAGATTATTGATGATTTCTCTATTTCGGTTCAAAAAGGCGAGAAAGTAGCTCTTGTTGGGCCAACGGGGTGTGGGAAAACCACGATCATCAATTTGCTTATGCGCTTTTACGACCCGCAAATTGGATGTTTCTCTACCAATAGCATTTCGACATTAGAATTAGAAAAAAGTGCGTATCGTAAGCATTTGGGTATGGTCTTGCAAGATACTTGGGTCTTTGCAGGGACGGTCTATGAGAATATCGCCTACGCTAAACCTGGCGCTTCATTAGAAGAAGTCAAAGAAGCGGCCAAAAAAGCGCAGGCCGCTGACTTTATCGAGCGTCTTCCTGAAGGATATAATACTCATATCAGCGATAGTAGCGGCTTATCTTTAGGGGAAAAACAGTTGTTATGCGTTGCGCGTGTTATGCTTCTTTCTCCTGAAGTCGTTATTCTAGACGAAGCGACGAGCAATATCGATATTCGTACCGAAAGTCTCCTTTCGAAGTCTTTTGACGAACTCATGAAAGGCAAAACGAGCTTTGTCGTCGCTCACCGTTTATCCACAATCGCTCGAAGCAACCTTATTTTGGTTATGAAAGATGGCAAAATCATCGAACAAGGGAATCACAAAGAATTGCTTGCGAAAAAAGGATTCTATTACGAACTATACGAATCTCAATTCAGCCATTGATCTAAGTTCGCTTGAATAAAAGTTGCTGGGCTATACTAGAAAATTCAAATTTTTCCAAATCTACTTTTTTGTAGCCGTTTTTGCGGAGATATTCAATACCAGGCTGGTTGGATATATCCAAAGATGCTAAGAACAAAAAGCGAGGAAATGTCGCCTCTATGCTATGAAGGAGTGAAGTGGCGATCCCTTTATTTCGGCACATTGGATCGGTGCCCAAAAACACAAGCGCGAGCATATCTTCGCTCATTCTTGCATCGGTTTTGGCAACGATTTCCATGAGTTGTCCTTCGCTGTGACTATTAGGATAGAAATAGGAACTTACGTCTTTCTGAACAATGGCTAGCGAAACGATAATGCTTTTTTCCATAGCAATAAACGTTTCGCCTCTACAAATGTGTTCATCGATTTCTTTTTCAGCGAGTGAAGGCACAGGGTAAACGATATCTTCGTATTTTGCGCTTCCTTCAATTCGACGGGCTAGTTTCAATAGCTTTGGCTTATCTATTTCTTTTGCTTTTCTTATCGTAATCACAAGAATAGAGTATCACGAAAGAGTATGATGAGCCTATGAAAGAACGTAGCAAAGAAACAATTTCTTACGTCATGAGCCGGATAAAAGGGAAAAACACCGGCATTGAGATTGCATTAAGGAAAGAACTTTATCGAATGGGTGTCCGTTACCGCAACAATACGTCTTATGTATACGGGCATCCTGATATTTCTATCCAAAAATACAAGGTGGCGATTTTTTGCGATAGCGAGTTTTGGCATGGCTACCACTTTGATGAAAACAAAACAAAAATCCATAAAAACCTAGATTACTGGATTCCTAAGATTGAACGCAACATCGCTCGTGACAAAGAAGTGAATCAGAAACTAAAAGAGCAAGGATATTACGTAATCCGCTTTTGGGGAAATGAAATCAATACTGATCCTCATCGCTGCGCGGAAATTGTAGTTATGGCATTAAAAGAACGTGGATGGAGCAAAGCAAAAGAAAACCCGGCTTTGTTTCAGCCGGGTCATAAGCACAAATAATGCAAGAATTTATTCTTCTTCTTTGCTTGGGCGATTTGTATAAGCACCCAATAAAGAAGTAGCGCCTGCTAGATACATAAAGACCGCATTTGCGATAAGTGCAGTGCCAATCGCAAAAGTTCCGTCTAATGCTGTTTCACCGCTATGATCGAAAGCGTTGCTGGAGAGGAAGAACTGTTTTCCAAATAGCATAAGCGTTGCGCCAGCGATACTTAAAACCGCTAAGAATAAGAATAAGCCAACGCGTGCCTTGCCTTTGGTGAAGAAGGAAAAGAATGGCAAGAAAACCGCAAGGCATCCGCATAAAAAGGCGATAAATAATCCTAAACAAAATGCGGTATTCTTGCTCTCTAACCCGAAAATAGCTTCAAAACCGGTCCCCCAGGATGCATCGCTAAACGCATTAGCGAATAAAACGCAGATGCTGATTAGAGCGAAAATGCTCGTTGCAAATGTGAGAACAATATTTCCATTACTTGATTTTTTCATATAAAAACAATCCTTATGCGCAATAACTATACCCTTGAAGCATTTATTGAGCAACATTGTTTTACAATGTAAATCTTGTTTTTGATTAAATAAAAATGGATAATCAAACCATGATTAAGCATTCACCTAAATTGATTTCTTCACTTCTATTAGGGACGCTTTGCTTTTCTTTAGGATCATGTGGGGCTGCTTCCAATAGTGGGGATTCAAAAACATATAGTTTTCTTGTCGAATTTTACGATGATGCGAGCGAAAACAAAGAAGAATGCAATAAAGTTGGCTACGCATATGTTGCTTATGGGCAACCTGTGACTTCAGTTCAGCCATTTGAAGGGCAATCTCGTTACGATGAAAAATCAAAGAGAAAGCCTTCTACAGGAAAACGGTTTAAGAATGGTTTTTCGAATATAAAATGGGAAGGAGCATACGCTGATATCGATGTTTCTCTTCCAGCTTACGATCATGACTCTAAAAGTGAAGATAATAACGCTAAACTGCCTCCGAGCAGCGGTGATGTCGTCGATCCAAAATTTATTAAGGGCAATTGCGCCCTTTATGCAAATTTTATCGAGACGCCGATTGAATATCGCACGAGGTTTTATAATGTTGGATCAACCATCAAAGGCAATGACGGCAAGCCTTTTGATTATGGAAATTCTTACACGTTAGGCAATTTTGTTAATGATTTCCCCAAAAATTTAAAAAAAGACGCCAAATATGGCTATCAAAATGATTTCAAGGGGTTTGGTTTTACAGATGCTTCCCCCAGTCCTTTTGGCAAAGATAGCGCTGATCCTTCTCCAAAATTCTCTTTTGGAGAAGGAGAGCCTCTAGGGGAAACTACGCCTGGTTCGTTCTATGAAGACACAGAAGCAAAAGATGAAAACGGCCATTATACCCTCGATTTATGGGGATACGATGGAACATGGACCAAATTAGGGTCCGCCAATTCCAATAAACCTGTCGAGATTTCATATTATGCGAATTTTACCGATGACTATAAACGCACTTATGAAATCCAAGTGTATGATTCTTATGATGATTATTTAAATCAAACAAATTCGGTATCTATTTGGGGCGATTATTCGTCAAATATTTCTTTTAGCGAAGATTACAAAACCGTGAGTTCTTTAACGACTCATACCGATAAATTGACCTCGAAAAAGGTTTCAAAAGAAAACAAAAACATTCGTAATTGGAGAGGCTTTTACTCTGATTTTGTAAGTTATGATGGTTCATTTGGACACATAGGAAAAGAAGAAACAAAAGATGAAGCAGTTCCAGAGCTATACGCTGGCAAATTGCTTTTCAATTCTAGCGACGAAAATATTGTTTCAGCGCCAATGAAGATTTTCCCTGTTTTTAGCGATTGCCAAGTGAAAATAAACGGTTTGACTGGAACTTACGATATTGCATATGGAAACGCAATCACTTTTAACGGAACCAAAATTAGTTTCGTTGATGCAGAAGGAAAAGTAACTACTGATTTGGATATCGGATTTGGCATTAATGATTGCGAAATAAAGTATCAAAATAATTCCCTAAACAAAATTGTTTTGCCAGAAGAGTGCAAAGACGATAACTATTCTTTACTAATAGAAGGCAAGGATTCGAAGCTATTATCTTCAAGTAGACCTATATTAGGAGACATTGAAATCAACCGCAAAAACAAATAGTCCTATTTTTGAATTTCCTGATTAGAAGAGGCATTTGCTTCTTCTTTTCTTTTTCGAAGGAATAGCCAAACGGCTGGGATAAAGGCAATTAAGATAAAACCAAGCGCGACGAGGAACATATATTCGTTTGGCGCGGTAACGGTAGTGCCGTATGTTGGATCGATATAGGTACCATAGGCAGCGCGCATCGTAGCGTCACTTACTGAACTACCTACAATCATGGGAATCAAAACCGTAAAGAACATTCTCACGCCTTGGAATAAGCCGACTTCTTCTTTTGGCGTTTCATTTCTAACAATCGCTCCACAAATTGCGGTACCGACTAAATACCCGCTCATCATAAGGATGCCGCTAATAATAACGGCCCAGGTATCTAGGCTAAAGAACATGAACAAGAATCCTAATCCACAAACGCTTAACGCAGGAAGGAGCAATTTCGTTTTTTCGACCTTATCCATGATAGTTAAACCTAAGATAACGACGATGATACTAGCGATTAATAGAATCGCCCCGAGCGGCAAATAGAAATTTAGTCCGCTCATCGCTAAGCCATGATATTCTTTTGAGTTTTGGAAATAGACCATGAAATATGGCATAAAAGCATCGATCGCCATGTTAAAGGCCATAAACGCCAGCAAAGAAATGTAGAGGTCGCGATTCTTTTTGATAACACTTGGCTTAAAACCATAGAACAGGTTCTTCCAATAATTGGATTCTTTGTTGGGCTCGATTTCGTCTTTTGGTAATAAAAAGAAACAAACGATTCCGATTGTAGAAGTGATCGCTCCGAAAATGATGAAGAAAAGTAGCCATGGCTTTGCTAGGTAATCAGCGCTAGTGATTCCTAAGCTTGCAATCGCTTCTTGGTGAGATTTATCAGGCTTAGCGTTAGCGCCAATTGCGCCTGCCACAGCTAAGACAACGATAGTGGCAATCAAAGGTAAAATTGAAAGAACCGATTCGACTTTACCGCGATTTTTCTCGTTTGTGATATCGGTTACTCTCGCATTGAATGCAGCGTCATTGGCGCTACTCCCAAAGAAAGTCATTAAACAGTCCACAATAACCATCGATATCCCTACGCCTAATGCAGCCCCGGAAGCACCAAAGACGATTTCACTATTGTGATAGGAACACATTCCGAATAAGAAAACAGTAATCCCCCAAAGCCCATATCCGCCAGCGATGAACATT
>ERZ808245.92-NODE-92-length-55663-cov-10.557042_pt1 | contig 55663 bp, 59 predicted proteins | sample MGYA00521243_ERZ808245 | MGnify/ENA primary metagenome ERZ808245 (study PRJEB31516, sample SAMN03275576) | gut metagenome | biome: mammalia-associated habitat; material: feces | host: Papio cynocephalus | place: Kenya | collected 2012-07-07 ... | reverse complement strand
ATATATATTTTTTTACTTAGTATAAAAAGTGTCACAAGTGTCACAAATGGGTGTTTACCTGGGCAAACGTTTAAACCAAAAGTGGCATAAAAGTGTCACATTGTGACGTTTTACCCCTTCAAAAGCGTCACAAGATTCTTTCAGGTTTCTGAAAGTTTTTTCAGTTTCGGCGTTTTGTGACACTTTTGAAATTAAAAGTGTCACAGAAAAACGGCCAAAATCGTCGATTTACATGAAATATCTGATCAAATACTCATGCATTTGACCCCAAAATTCAACGTTTCGTTGGTCTTTTTCCGTCTCCGGAATAGGGAAAATACCTCCGGATCCATCCGGTTTAAAGGCCCTTGAGAGCCAAATATCTATTGCTCGATTGATCATTTCTTGGGTGGTGTATCCCTTAAAATAGTCGTCCGAGATGTCAATTCCAAGGTTCGAGACCATTCTCCAGAACCACATTCTTGGATCTGGAATATCGCTCTCGCCGAGCACGTCATGATCGATTCGTCCTGCAAAAGCAATCAACATCTCTAATACAGAGCATGGCTCGTTGTAAAAATCGTCGCTAAGGTCAAGCCAATCAGCTTCTTTTGCAAAGTCTGAACGCAAGCTTAACCCGTCATACTCCCTATCCGAGTCTAACGAGAGCTTCCAGTAATAAGCGCGACAGAAGAGGACCCAGAGCATCTGAATATAGCTTTCCTCTGGATCCTCTCCGTTGATTTGAACACAGAGCCAATCGAAGTAATGGCGTTTCTCAAGAGTCAGTCGACTATCATCCATAGTCCTCCTAACTCATGTAAGTCACCGTCGGAGTATCGTGGTTGTCAGGCTTCTTGTATTCCCAATCGACTCTAACGATCTCCACGTCAGTCTGTTTAGCGTCGTTTCGGAATCTTGCCACACCCTCGTCATTCTCAAGGTAGGTCTTGAAGTTCTCCGGAATATACTTGAAGACCGTCTCCTTATCAAGAGGCTTCTCGTCCTCATCCCCGACAATATCATCACTATAGTAGTACGTCCAGCAAAGCTTCTCGTACCACAGCTTCTGATTAGCAAAGTCAGACAGCTCAATGAAATATGGAGCACGACCCTCTCGAATAGCCTCTTCCTTCTCTTGAGAGATACGCTCATTCTCCGCAAGGCTATCCAAATATGCCTGTGTCTCCTCATCAGGAGCTTCGTCCTCGTCTACAGGATGCTCTCGCTCAGCCATATGTTCATCAAGATCGTCGTCATGGACTTCTTTGCTAAGCTGGTCAAGCTGGTTCTTCATGTCCTCTATTGCACTGTGATGTTCGGCAGGTACCGAGATAGAATATGAGGTGTAGTCCTTGTAATTCTTCTCTTCAAGAGCTTTACGATACTCCTGCGAGGTAATATAATTCTTGGGAGTCTTCTTACCATCGTCAGGTTTGTCCTCAGCTAGAGGATCCACGAGCTTCCAAGTCTTACCCGAGAATTTGTCGTTATACCACTTGCGGATCTTCCCACATTCCTCGGATATCTTCTTCTCGGTCTTGTCTTTCATAATCTTATAGGTTACACCGGAACCGACTGCCACTCCAGCCGAAAATATCCCCATTCCAGCTAGAACAAGTTTAATTCTGCTTGGCATTAAGTTCACCATCCACTCGACGGCTCAGCTTCTCCATCATATGGAGATATACGCCGACGATCACCGCCACACCGGTACCAACAATACCCAGTAAGTTCTTCTCAAAAGTGTCCATACCAGAATCCAATCTATTCGCAAATATACATACGTGGGTAATTTAAACTGTCTTCCCAGTAGTTTCCAGTCCCAACAAAGTCGAGACCGGGACTAGCGTTTCAAATAAGGTCATAGACTTCGCCGGCGACGTTGAAGTCAAGCAGGACACTGCGCTCCTCGGCGTTCACGAAATCGCGCTTTTCCGCTTGATCAAAACGGAAAATATCGAAGTCAATATAGTCATCGCCGACATTCTGATTGTAAACCCAACCGACAAGCTGACCAGCAGTAGTGCGCTCAAACCCGAGAGCATCGTAGACTTCGTTCAGAAATACATGACCGCGAGACTTGAGAAGATCATTCATTTGGTTCTGAACAGCTGTAAGAAAGAACATGTTCTGGCCGGCATCCTTGGACCAGTTTGGGTTGGCCTCATCAAAGAAACGCGCATATGGAGAAAGGCTTCCGCCAGGTACCACAGAGGTGACCTCCTGTTTAACCTTCTTGTCCTTCTCGTTCTTCACGGTTTCAACCTTGCGCTCGATTCCGTTATAAATATCCTTCTCTTTGTCCTCGCCGTACTCCTCAGCAACACGGGCACGATACTTGGAAAATGCCTGCTCAGAGGCCTTATACATCGCCAAATACGCGACACTGCGCTTCTGCAGGATACCGAAGCCGCAGAGGATACATGCAATTCCCACAACCTCTAGGGTGGCTGCAGGAATATAGTTCTTCACGAGGTTAATCCCGGTCTGGATCTTCACCGTGCGAAGATCCTTCTTGTAATCATCATCCGAATATTCCGAGGGATCGATACCGTCTTTGCCGTTATGAACGCGCTCAATTGTCGCAACCTTGTCGACATGTTCGTCAAGAATATCCTCAACCTTAAGAGATGCGTGCGAGGCAATGACGACCGCACCGACCGTGCAAATAAGGCCGGCGCCAACGAGGATAGCTGGTGAGTGCTTCTTCAGCAAAAGCTGCGAGCGACCAATAGCCCTGGTGGCCTTTGCCGTGATGTTTGAAATATCGATCATTACTTCTCCTTTTATTAGCCAGAAAAATAGAAAGCCCACACTATAAGCGCGAGCCTTCTATTCCATTAGCGAACGAGGTTAATCAATTCTTTTCGGGTAGCTGTCTGTGTGAAACGATTCAAGCTGTCACATACGAGCTGATAAGTTTCCGGCTTCAACCCTGCCTTAAGTACTCGGTCTGAGAACGTTACGCCGTTCGTGAACCCGACACTTTTTCCTGCGAAATATCCGCAAGTAAACGTGACGAGTCCAGTCACTGCGATGGCGCCCATGCCGAATAGCATGACTTGGATATCGGTCGGTTCCTTCTTCTCAGTCTTGTCTTGATCTTTCATGGCGAAACTCCTTTCGATAGATTTAACCTCTTCATTATAACGTGTGTTTTATATGCGATATACGTTCTTGAGGACCTCGAAAGTAGAGCTCTTAGCAAAACCGGTCAAGACCAGCACTTTACGAATATAGCTTACTTCTGGATTGGCTTTACACCAGATTTTCCATGCTTCAAAATATGTCATCTCTGCCTCCTTCTAGGACCGTTATCGAGACTATATGCCGGAGGAAGAATCAATCGGAATCCATCTCGAACTGGCTTTACCGTATAATTATCGAGATTCTTCCATCCATAGGCATTGTCAGTAGGATCGCTGTCAATTCCCGTGAGGACATACAGCTCCGCAAGACTTACCTCTCCGTAGTCGTCGATAGCGTCATTAAGTTGGTCCACTACTTCATAAGCTTCTTGTCTCGTTTGAAAAATAAGATCGTCATTATAGATCTTCTCTCGAGCGCTTCTACGCATTACTCGTGTATCACGTTCGGCATTAGTTGGTCTTGATGAAGAATATGTCGAATAGTTCGTATAGGATCCAGGTCGGCTATTGAAATTTGCAGAGCGACTGCCGTTTGCTCTATCGGATCCAAATAATGCCATAGACACTCCTCCTTGGATTGCGTCAAAGAGCATGTTCTTGGCTGCTGGGACAAGGACATCGTAGACGATATAGTCAAATATGGAGTCTTTGTCGCTGTCGTCACCGATAAACGCCTCCGTAAGCTTCTGACCAACAGTCTTCTTGGCACGCTTAGCCGTTGCAACCTGCTTCATCTCTCGACGCTTTACAGGCGGTTTTGCCTCGCGAGATTTATCTGCATGTGAGTTGCTAGGAAATTGCTGTACTTCGGCCATTGCCATCCTTTCGTCAAAGAAAAATAGGAGCGCCTGAATGCGACGCTCCTATCTCGTTGGTTAAGCCGTTGCGGGACTTACAGTCTTCTGAATCCAGTCAGCAATATCGCAGCAGCTGTCGAGAAGATCGTCAAGAGGCTTCTCAGCATACTCTGAAACCGCATTCGCCACTACATACGATCCTACTGCCGTTACAACGATGCTAAAAACACCTGTTGCAGGGCAGAGAGTATTAAGCGCACGATTGGTTACAGAAAATGCACAAAGCTTCCCGAGATTCGTTCCAACAATCTTAACGGTAGTCCTGGTAGAATCCTTCATTTGAAACTCCTTTCAATTGGTTTAACCCTTCATTATAAGGCGTGATAATATCGCGGGAGATTGAGATAATCGATCGCTAAAGCCGGCAAACCATTCGGCGCCTTGACCGTACGAATATCAATTTCCATCAATCTCTCAGAAGTCCACTCTAAACTATCGCCAATAGGAGTGCTAGGAAGATCCAAGCAAATAAACCAGTCATTCATCGTGCTCGCATAATCCTGTATGAGATTATGATTGAACTCATTCGCGGCTTCTCGGATGCTTTCTTCATCTGATCGGAAGAATCTGCCGGTCAAACTTTCGAAGCAGAGAATATCGCCCTTACCATAGACGATCATTTCTTCGCTTGGAGAGATAGTGATAATTTTTTCCTGAACCTCTCGGCGAATATCATCGTTCTTATCTTTACCGATTTCCTTGATAACGCGATCCTGATACTCATCCATCGTTCGCTCAAGCAAAGAATATGCGGATGCCATCGCAGCACTCTTACCAGTATCAATCTTGTGAGCCATCAAGAAGCAAGCCACAGAGCCAATACCAACGACCGTTGCCGGAATATAGCATTTCCACGTTGTGATTACGGCATCTTTCATACCAAGTTCGTTGATAAGTTTACTTCGGCAAATATCCTTCTCGCGGCCTTGCCCTTCTGGATACTTTTCTACCCACGCCTTTTCAAGGAGGATCTCGGCTTTAGGCGTTGCCTTCACGGCCAGTACCACAGTTGCGATAAGGCCAGCGCACCCTACACCTGTCAATATAACCGGAGAATTTTTCTTAAGGGCTTTGGATGCGTTCTGAACAAAGTCGAGTTTCATACTCGTTCCTTTCGGAGAAAAAATAGAAAGCTCACGCCATAAGCGCGAGCCTTCTATTTGTTAGGTCTTAGGGTTTGGTTAGAGAACAGCCTCAGCGACCTCGGGGGCAGCTTCTACGACGGTATCAGCGACCTCGGGGGCAACCTCGGAAACGGTCTTGGCGGCGGTCTTCAGAAGACCGGACTTGTAGAGGAAGATGCCTCCAACCGTGAGCGCAACCGCGCTTCCGGCAAAGATGCCAACCTTCTTCCAGTCGATCTTAATCTTCTTGGCCTCCTCAAAATCCTCCTTGGTGTCCTCGATAGCGTTGTCAACAGCCTCGTGAACCTTGTCCTTGGTGATCATGGTGAAACTCCTTTCATCTAAAGGTAACCCTATGTTACCTCTTCATTATATGCTGTGAAAAAATCGCGAGGAATTATCGATCGTAGACAATCTCTTTAGGTACCGTGGCATTATAAAGGGTTTGCGTCTGAATGTACGTGCAAATTACCATTACGATTCCAATGAGTAACGCGCAAAGAAGGAATGCTATCCCTATCAAAAATGACTTATCCGAATCACGAGTGGTTTTTGATGGCTCTTTGGAGTCTTTTGAGTTCTTGCATGGTCCAGTCGAGCTCTCGCAAGGCTTTATCGGTGTCGCCTCGATCACTTGCTCGGATATAGGCTGTGGCGTTTCGGAGTCGATTTTGGGCAGTTTGGATAGTTTCAATGATCTTGTCGATCCTGGGGTTGAGGAGTTCATCGGTACCTTTTTCTAGATTTCGGGTTGCGTATACAGGTTTTTTTCGATAGGTCCATTGATCACTCATTGTTCAGCCATTTCTCTATACTGCATTCTAATGAGTTTCTTTAGATGATATTTATCTAAGGTTTTTGAGACCTCTGAGTCGCTAAGAGCCACTGTGGAATTTGGAGTCTTCTTTTTACCCCACCAAATATCTTTACCGTTCGACGCTTTGTAGCCGATTAAATATCGATGGAGCGTATCTAGATCATCAATGTGGCAGATTACTCCAACGCAAATATCATTTACCAGCAAAGGCTCGAATTTGATGTTGTCACTTTGCATTAGGATTTTCCTCCCAATGGATCGGCCTTCTTGAATCAATATTGACTGGGGCGTTTAGACAGTCGTTACATGGATCTTCAGATTCATCAAGTTTAAAATTCTTACATGTCTGACACCAATCGTCGAAATTCACGATCTTAAACTTGCTGTCGATGTCCAAAATATCACCTCGTTAATGTAGTTTCTTGAAGATCAAGTAGATAAACCAAATTCCGCCAGTGATCCAAGTCATGAAGATATCGCTGAGAAAATGAATGATTCCGTAGTGTTTCATGCTTTCTCCTTCTCTGATTGGATAAGACGCGACGCCCACCGAGCTATCTTATCGTGGTAAATATCGATGTCGAGCTCGATACTATTGTCAATTTTGGTAGTGTTGTTATAGGCTTGAATGGCTATCACAAGGTCTGTATACTCTTCTCTAAGATCGTAAATAAGATCTAGAATATCATTACCAGTCGGATTTGTGCCGTCATAGAATCTTGAGAGTTTGATTGCTGCTTGAGCGAGCTCTGTTGCTTCCTCTGCGACAGACATTAAAAGAACTTTTTTATCGAGATTATTTGCGATAAGTTTAAGCGCATCTCTAGTGGTATCCATCTTAATAAACATCCTTTCTCAGAGCTTAATCATTGACAACTCACCAATGTAAAAATGATGGCGAAGAACTACGATTTTAGCTCTAGCTGACGAATAGTACATTTTTGTCAATGCATGTTTTATGTCGTCGGTCCAGTTTCGAATCAATTCCGACGGAGGTTGTTCTTTAAGTAATTGCATAAAAAACTCGTTATCACGCTTTACTTGAACGTTGTATGTACTAGTGAGTTTTATGTTCGGCTCATACATGTCTAAATATGACAACGCTTTATCAAGATCTTTTACAGCATCTTCTTTATATGGAGCACGATCAACATACTTAAAAACATTCAAGATCATAAAGCCTTCGACCATTGCTTTGGGAAAAGACTCTTTCATTTGCTCGATGCATTCTTTTCCGTTTTGGCAGTAATATGCATTTCCGCTGGTAGATGGCTTGATTACTTGTTTAAAATCATACTTAATCATTATGTATGCATACTCTGTGACCATATCGATGTCAAAAAGAACTCTCGTTGGAATGTTTGATCGATTGAATTCTTTTTTGATAGTGTCAATTTTATTTGCCAAGTCGAGTCCTGTGTCTATACGATCGTTTGTGTGTATAGGAATATCTATTCTCCATGCTGATAGATCTGGATCCCATAGAACGTTGCGTTCATTTGAATTGGGAAATATACGCCGAATGATTGGATCCACTACAGTACTAGTGGCAAAGTCCGTAAAGGATTTCATAGCTCTCCAATTTGTCTAACCAAATCGAATACCGAATCTTCATCTAAGTAACAAATAACGTCATCTGTGATTGGCGTATCGTAATCGAGATTGAATCTAGAATCCCAGAATTCAGCAGGTTCATCTTGATCATAATTGATCACGGCCAATTCTAGGATATAACCGAGCGGTTCTACTTCCCTACAGTTTCGCCAATCGATGATCGATGCTCCATAACCATTATCTAAAAATATCAGATAGTGAATGGCTTCCGGAATCGGTTCGTCAGTTTTGGTCGTTACTTGCCTCACTCGAGGGAGCTTCGTTAGATTCTGAGTTAGGAGTTTCATATGCGTCCTTAAATATAGTGGCTACGCGAGTACAAATATCTAGATTAGAACACGTAATCTCAACGACAGACGGACATTCATTGATTCGTTCGACTACATTTGCCTCTGGGTAAAAATTTGCGCAGTCCGTACAAAAGCCTGCAAGTTTATCTCGGTATTGAACTTTACTCATTCTTGAGCACCTCTTTTACCTCGTCGGCTAGATTGTATTGAATCACAAGCTTCTTGATTTCGTCATTATGCATGGTATTCCATCCAGATACATCAATCATGTCACCATGCCATTCATTAGTTCTTATGTCATACCCGAGAGTTACTTCATGAGAAAAATGTAGAATTCCTTGATAGCCACCGAGGTCACTCTCGAATATAACTTTACAGATCTTTCCGGTTTCGTCTCGACTGACAGTATGCTTCCATAGAGAATTCATAACAGTATCCTTTCTAAAAATATAAGGACACCATGTTTCCACAGTGTCCTTATACTCGAACAAGCTTACTTATGCAGTTCTTTGCCATTCAAGATTACGCAGCCTGCAAGTATAAATCCTCCAAAAACCACTCCACCATCGCAAAGTCCTGTATCTGGTTCCGGGCCTATCCAATACATAAGCACAAAACCCAAGATAATAAGCGATATCGCGGCGATGTAGTAATGCTCCCTAGAAAACTCTATTGTTGCATACAGCAGTTCAGTGAACATAACAAACTCCTTTCAAAAGTTTACCTCTTCGTTATACGCTGTGGTATTATCGCGATCAAATAAGATCATCCTTGAGTTTCTTAATCTGCATACGTCCGCAAAGAAGATTATAAACCATTTGTGCGTCTTCTCCAGCGAAAGCATTCAAAACCGTCGCAGGTTGATTCTTAATTTTATTACCAACTACCACCGTTGTGATTTTATTATTATGGTTCCTAGCAACACCAATAACGAACGAATCATATTTCTTGTCATCAATCATTACGATCAGAGCTCCAAAATATAATCAAGGTTAATACCACAAGTTCGAATAGTAATCCAAATATCGCTAAAGCGCTAGATATAACGCTCTTGTTGATTGCCGACTCATTTATTGTCTCCAACAATTAATCTCGAATATGGAAGCGTCTCAATCCAGTCACAGAACGTATGCCATTCATCAAGCTTATGGTCTTTGCGAGACTTATAAATATTCACTAAGACCTCGTAGTTAAGCATCACAGTTCGCTTTTGATTATAAGAACTTGGAAGCAACTGAATCATCTGCCACCAGAAACGCTTATCTTTGGTTTTTAAATATCGCTTACGACATTCATTAAGCATGAGAATTGTTGCTCTCAGTAATCCGATAGGATCTGTCGGGTATTCGGCGTCGTTTACAAATATCAACGGGGCGTCTTTATCGCTACCACCCATTACATTCCACCTCATAAGATGCTCTAAACTAAAATCTTCTTTGGTGAATTCTTTAGCTTGAATCTTGTGCATAGTGCTGCAAGAATTTGCAACGGTTCCGACCTTGTAAGTATCAAACTCTTTCCACCAATATAATGGCGCAATAATATCACAAGACACTATAATCATCCGAAGATACTTTCGGTGGTCAGTTCCGGCATTACGAAGTCGTTCCATGAGATTCAAATCATTGTCGCCAAGAATATACCGTTTAATGCTGTTTCCGCTACGATTCGGACATGGCTCATCCGGAGCAAATTCCTTACACCAATCGCAGCTTCCCTCTTCACAGCCATAATAACTATCGATCTTTGCCCAGCTATTCATAGGATTTCGCATTCCTCGAACAGCTTCCTCCCATCCATAAGTCTCGGTATTTTCTACTTTTAGCATAGTGAAACTCCTTTCAATACTGGACAGAAAAATAAAAGAGGATGCTAATTACATCTTCCGCTAACATTAACGGCGTGCTTTAGTCTGGATCAACCTGTTTAACAGGTAGCACATTTCTTTCCTCTTCATTATATAATGTGTAATTTTTGCGAAAGGCAAAAAGAGAGATACCATGTTATCAACGCGATATCTCTCTTTGAGGAGCTTAGTGACTAGTTTTCAAGAACGAACTTCTAAATCTTTGGCTTTATAAGATACTGCATAGCTTTTGAAGTAAGTATCTGCACTTCTTCGGCGTGAGTGATTATGAGAATGCCTCCGATGCTTCCAATCACGGCTATGCAACCGTTTCCAAGCTCCGTCAAAACAGGATGTCTATTATAACTCCGTGCCTTGCGGACTTTTTCAAGATTGTCTGCCATCTTTGCAAAGTCTTCGGAAGCTGGGTCTTCATAAGCCAATACGCTTAGAATACGATCTTCTACTTCTTTGTCTGTGTATGAATCCTTCTCAAAAGTCCTAGCAATGTTAGTAAGTACTCTCATTCGAAACTCCTTTCAAGATGCTCCTCATTATACGCGGTGAAAATATCGCGTTACGCGGATTCCTTGGAAGAACTCTGATCGACTTTGATAACAAAGGATTTCTGATTAGCAAGCTCACTGAGATCCTTGTTGAGTACCAGCTGGAACTGACTATCTTCGTTCTCAGCATTAGGGTTAACTACCAGCTGACCGTCTCCGTCGTAAGACCCAGAGCTGATCTTCATAATAGCGCCCAAGAACACAGTAACAGCAGATATCGTACCAACGACCTGTTCAATATAAGGAAGACCCCATACAGACCCGAGAGCAGCGTACAGAGTAGCAAGAGCAGGAAGAACAATTTGAACAATCCACTTGAGCGCATCATATACCTTACTATTCAAAACCATAATATAACCCCCCTTAATTCTTAACGATCGTAGATGTGTGCATCGGAAGTTTTCGAACCTCAGCCATAACCTTTGCAGCAGATCCGTTCCCGCCAAGTTTCTCGTAAGGCTCGAACAAATATACCTCGAGGTTTTCAAACTCGTCTTGAGTAATCCACCCACGATCTACATAGTTCATGCCTAAATACATAATGCGGTCGTGAGCGAGACCTTTAAGCATTGCTTGTTCCGCTTTTCGACCGTCGTTGTCACGTGCCCGATCGTCATGCTTCTTCTCATATCTTTTGGCAATATAAGCCCATAGACCTGAGGAAGCAAGAACGGCCGAGAACACACTGATTGTAACTTGCATCCACGGACTCATAATACCTCCAGCAAAATATCATTTGCGATGCTGAGCAAATCAAAGGAATAGTCGGCTAGAAAATTGCAAACCCATTCTTCGGCCTCTACCCAGTATCTTTGTTTAGTCATTCTGTGAATATCACCAAGTAAGTCATAGCTTACCATGGCACAATGACTAAGCTCGTGGATCAAAACTTTACGAAGAAACGTTCCATGGAGATCTTGAGACAAATATATGCATCTTGTCTTCGGATCCGTTGTGGCTACTCTGATTTCTCCAGTTCGATCCACGAGCCTATGGTCATGAGGTTCTACAAATATAACATCCCAGGTATGGCCGTTCAGTTCAAACCTGGTCATGCTAAATCTTTACGCCGACATCGAATCAACAAGAGCCTTAAGCTTGCTCTTCATTTGTGAACGAAGATCTGGATCTGCCTCATCCCAAATCTCTTTGATGGTTTCAATGGAGTCTGAAATATGTCGATCGGCGTCTACGTTCATACGATTCTTATGATCTTCATCGTGGGTTTCGGTATAATACTTCTTGTCCATCTTCCAATCATCGAAATATGACGTGTGGCGAGATCTAGGCCCATCGTCGTACGAGGACTCCATAGGATTCCATGGAACTTTTCGACCTCTGAAATCGACTAGATTCCGGTTGCGATCCTTCATACGCCGCATTGAATCATAATCCGCATACTCTGGAATATAACCCATCACGTAAGGATCCGACTCCGACATCGCCTCTGTAACGGCAGAATAGTAACAAGTTTGGGCCTGATACCTCTCGGTTGCAGCGAGGTCCTTGATCATGTCAATTATCTCGCCGACCTCTTCGGTGTTTGCGCTACAGAAATTTCCGTCGTTGGTAATGCATTCATGCATTTTGCAAATGAGGCTTTTCTTCATGTCCGAGATCTTGTCGTGACAAATATAGTCGTCAGTGAAATGATCGCCCATGATTGCCTCCTTACGCAACTCGACGGATAAACAGTACCGGATTAGCACTGACTACGACTGGCGCAGTTCCGTTGTTGGTAACCGTAATGCGGTCGTAGTCGCAGCAATTGTTACGTACCACGTCAGTCACGGAAACATGACCGACAGCGTTCGCTGCAGCCGGTGTGTAGACCATGGTACTCTCCGGGAGAATATCGCCGCCGATAGCCAACGAAAGCTGGATAGGAGTAGCAGTTGCTGCCGTGACATTGGCGCTGAAAGATATCTCATAGATACCATTCTTAGCGCAAAGCTTTACGGAGCCGGTATTCTTCCTATGGCATTCGCCGCATCCGGTTTTGAGAATAACAGTATTGAAAGTAAGCGTCTGCCCCACAGCGATAGTCTGGGCAGCCGTATTAGACAGCGAGATCATAAACATACCTCCAATTACTAGAAAATATAAATGGTGCGGGTAGAGGGATTCGAACCCTCACGTCTTTCGACCAAGGTTTTTAAGACCTCTGTGTCTGCCATTCCGCCATACCCGCGTTAGAATATAACTCAGCCGTCAGCCTCAAGGCATAGTCTCCACTCAAGTTCTTTGATGACTTCCTTCATAGCGTCTATATGGGATGACGTTGTAGGAGGATCAAATATCAATCGAACTTTGAGGTAAATATACTGCTGAACCGCAGTAAGAGAGATACGATCGGCGCCGATGAGATCTACCCATTTCTCGTCAGCTCCAGTGATCGAGAAGCCGTTCTCCGGTCCGACGCCGATCTGTTTGAGGTTGAGCATCACAGAGTTGATATCAACAATCACGTCGGTATCAAAAGCGTCATAATCCTCTGCAAGGCCGAGCATCTTTTTTATTGTTACAAGGATGCTCTCGTTCAATATTTACGCTACCGATGCCTGATTGCAATAGCATCCAAACCCGTAAGACGCGTAAGGGTTTGGAACATTAAATGCCGGTACAGCAGCAGGACGAAGCTGAGAAATCAGATACTGATTCTGCGCGGACTGAGATGCCGCAAGATTTGCCTGACCAAGCTGGGCCTTGAGGTCAGAAATCTGATCATCCTTATCCTGGATACGCATTGCCACCATCTCGTCGTGAAGAGCACGATAGTTGGCATTAGCGTTATCCGTAATATCACGGGCTGCATCACAAATTGCTTGACGGGTCTGGCAAGCCTGCGTAGCCATATCATAAGAAATCTGTGCCTGTCCCTGGCGATTCTCACAGCAGCACTGAGCGAGCTGCGTAGAAATGGCGTTCTGGTTCTGCATACCAGCCACGGCAAGGTTGTTAATGGCCTGCTGGAGGTCAAAATTACCCTGCATAGTAGCCGCCTGCTGACCAGAGAAACCCTGAAGGAGGCTCGTGTTGACGGCATAAAAACCATCACAAAGGCCATTATTAATGCCGTTGAGCTTATTCAGGATCGACTGGGTGTCAAACCCGTTCTGAAGGTCGGTAGTAGTCGCCGCAGCAGCGCCTCTATTACCTCCCCAACCGTTTCCGCCCCATCCAAAGAGCGCAAACAGAATGATGAGGACCCACCAACCATTGCCTCCGCCCCAACCATCATTATTGTTATCGGTGACTGCGGCGATGTCGGACAGGCTAGGCATGTTAGCGTTCATCATGATGACTCCTTAGAATGAAAAATAGCTCACATAGGAACATTGAAGAACTGGCTTGCTTGCTTTACCGCATCCTGTTCAGACACACCCATGGATTTGCAAATATTCCTAGCTATCTCTTCTCCCTTTCGGGCATCCTCAGATTGAATAACGCTCATAAGAGCCTGTGCCTGAGGATTAGACGCTACCCTAGGATTCTTTGCAATTATGCCGAGGGCAATATCTTTCATGCTAGGCATTCTTATCACCTTCCGGCTTCGTTAGACTGGCTTCAATAAGATCGAAACGATCGTCAATATGCTTCTTAAGCTCGTCTATCGGCGATGTTACGATATGCTCCTCTGAATCTTGTTTCGGAATATATCGTAAAGTTTGGATAGTGCCATCGGATTTCCACTGCTTGCATATAATCATCGAATAGTCAGCCAGCGGAAATATACTGATAGTCCCATCCATCACGATTTCTTGAGGCGTTATCTCTGACTCGCTATGAACAATCCTTCCATGTAAAGCTTGCTGCGGAACCGTTTGAGTCGCATAAGAGCTTTGGACTGGATTCTGAGACGGCTGAAATTGCGTCTGAGGAAAATATGTAGGGATGTTCGGAGCCGGATAAGGTCGATAATCTGGCATATATGGATTTTGGTAAGGCATAGCAAACTCCTTTCAAAAGTTTATCTACTTTACGTATTTCTCGCTACCATCGCTCTTTGCAAGAGCAACATAACGAGTCCTACCGGTAGATGCTCCGATGTACTTCGCCCAAATATAACCATTGGCATCAACCACTTCGGTGGCAGTTACACCTTGGCCTACAGAATATGATCCGACGATAGTCGCGTTCGTGTTAGGCTGTGTGCGGATATTCATCCCGTAGTTGAAGGTGTAGTAACGCCCAGAAGAATAATCAGATATAACCGAAGTAGAGTTGGAAGACTTGCCTTTAGACATGAAAGTCTCGCCATCAAATGCGACGGCTACATATAGAGTCTTTCCAGACCTTGATCCGGTATATCGTCCCCATCGGCCTCCGTCAGAATCGGTATACCAGTTGTCGAGAACAATTTCGTCACCCTTAGAGAGGACTCCAGAAATAGCTCCCGAGAGATTCGGCTGATAACGAACATTGAGCTCGTCGATCATGACGGTATATTTTCCGCCGAAGGAAGAATCCGATTGACCATCGTTAGATGGCTTGTCATCCACCTTAGAATTATCCCCGCAATAACGCAGGACACAATCCCAGTTATCGTCGTAAAGTGCCCGGATAACTGATTCGCCCCCATCCTGGTCTCCTACTCGACCACTGATGGAATGGTTCTCGGAACGAAGAAATTCACCGAGCAAGCCTCCACCAAGAGCCATCGCAACGTGAGTTCCCTGATTGAGGAGAATATCGCCACGCTCCGGGTTTCGCCATGTAGAAGCGGGAAGAGAACGGAAATTTCCTGTTCTAACCATACAAGATTTCATGTCTCCAGTATAGCTAGCTCCACCGCAATCAACGCCGACAACGGTATAAGCCTCAATAACTGCTGATGAGCAGTCTCGATCGCCGTAAGAAATACCTACAGATTTGCCATTGGACAAAGTTATGGTTTCACCAACAGATCCACCGGTACCGATTCCTTGACGATTAGGCTGAGAATATCCATGAGCCGAGTGGTTACACAGATGCTCCATCACCTCGGCCGCTTCATTCGGGATAGACATATTATCCTCCTTGCTTTGGTTATAAATTGGCAGAATTAGGCCTCGTATGGACGAGCGGGATTCTCGTCATCACGATCACCTTCTTTCAAGGTAAAATATTGATTAATATAAATTGCTATTCCCTAAATATTCTATATCTACGTGTGTTAATCTGCTCTGTAGTTGTTTAGTCATTGAGTTTCCTTCGCAAAACTCTTTTATCGTAATGGTCTTGCCGACGTCGAAATATTTTATTAGCACAGCTCTTACTGTGGATACAGCTCTATACATCGGATAAGTAAAAGCGGATGCTTCCTCGTATATATCATACCATATTCCTGTACCTATTCGACCGTCATTCGACGCGCCCATTTGAAATTCTATTCTCCATAGACCAGCTACCTTGAACGTTAGAGTGCCGTTACTTAAAGTGAAGAAATTGGCATAATCGTCTGGGCCGGCTTTCTTAATAGCAAATATCGACGATGCTGTATGCCAGCCTGTAGTTGCAGGCGTATAAGTTTTTTCAGAATCAGTTTCCGCAAAACGCCAAGCATGGGGCTTAAGCATACGTATAAAATATGGCATTTCCATTTTTGCTATAGTATCAGTAGTAGATCCGTATTGAAAATAAAGGTTTTTAGAATAAAATTTTATAAATGATTTAGAATCGGAAGCATTAACGGTTATTTCTGATTTATATGTTGCCGATTGATTAGTCGAGTTAATCAAAATATTCGAATCGTTATCATCATCATTACACTGTAGCCGTATTAATGATTTTTTACCGATTGACGTATTCATATTTAATGTTCCAGTAAGGATGGTAATGGATCCATTTTTTTTATTATTTTGTAATATTCCGTTAGTATAAACATTATTTTGGCTAGTTGTTACGGTTTCCGTAATAAGACTGATAACATCATTTAAAAATGAAATTTCACCAACATTACTTTGCTTCGCCAATTCAATCTTATTAGATCCAAACTTCGACAAAAGATTTCCGTCTTTATCTAATACCGAAAATCCAGTATCATCGATGAGTGTCTTACTAGTGGTATACGACCCATTTACTTTCTTCGCGACCTCGATACCATCGCTCGTCTGGCGAATAAGCGTATCCATCGTATTGAGTCGACCGACAGCGCCCGTAGCGGTAGACGACGCGGCATTCGCGGTATTATTAGCGGTGGTGGCGGTAGACTTGGCTGTCTTCACATCGCCTTGTATGGTAGTAATAGTGGTAGTTATCTCCGAAGTAGTTTGCTCGACTTTAGATACTCGCCCGGTAACATTTGTAAGATTAGTGTTAGTTGTTGAAAGATCTTTAACAACCGTATCAATACGATTCTTCTGGACATTTATACTGGCATTTGATTGCATCACCGGTCCGCTTATATTGACCAGCGACGCATAGTAAACCACCGCCGAACCTAATTTTGAAGTGCCATCGATAAGAATATATGGACGCACATAGGTTACACCAGAATTAGCGGCTGTGTTAGCAATTGTGGCATATGCGCTACCAGTAAGCGTCGACGAAGATTTACTAAAACGTAACGGATAAATCCAATTCTTAGATGTTATTCCATCCGATAAAAGAGCCACGAAGCCGAAACAAACATTCAATCCGTCCGCTAAATTTGCGGTGTTGCAGGTCATGGTTGCATAGAATGTATCTCCAGGCTTAGCTCGAAATAATCTCTTTGATGCCGCATTATGTCCATTATTTAATGTTAAACTGCCTGTAGCTAGGATACCAGACGTCCAACCATCTGGATTCGCCGATCCCATTTTGAATGCTACGTCCGAAATCAACGACGTTCCGCTTAGGAAATTATTATCAACCGAAAGTTTGATAGCGTCAGTGGTTGATTTTATCTCAGATTTAGCCGCTGCTAATGCCGTATTGGCAGCATTTTTTGCGTTAGTCTCTGCTGTATTGGCTTTAGTCGTGGAGTCAGCCTTGGCTGCAGCAAGATTAGCGTCGGAATGGCTATTTGCCGATGTAAGCTTTGCTGAGGCATCAGTCTTTGTCTCGTATGTCTTAGAGACACTCTGTGTTATCGAGTCAGCCTTGGCGGATATAGCGGAATTCATCGCCGTGGTGGTCGAGTAATTCTTAGTAAGATCACTCTTTACAGCATCGGCAGTAGACTGAGCCTTGGACGCAGCAGTCGTGGCCGAATTAGCAGTAGATTGCGCTTTACTTGCTGCCGTGCTAGCGTTGTTTGCTGTAGTCTGAGCCGAATTGGCAGTGGTTTGAGCCTTAGAGGCTGCGCTACTAGCAGAATTTGCAGTGGTTTGAGCCGCATTAGCCTTAGATATCGCAGTGGTAATATCGCTATCCTTGATCAGTTCCCAAGAATATGTCTTACCATCACTCGACCCGAACCTATATGAATAGTTTGTATTCGAGTCATAGTAAATATCTCCGGCATGCTGCTTCTTAAGGGCGTCAGTGGTCCAATCGGAAGCAGGTTTATTGGTTAACGTAGGAACCCCTGTGCCGCGATGGGTCTCGATAGCAGCATTGGCAATATTTGTAAGAGACTCCACCGAGGAATTGATAGACGTCACAGAGCCTGAAAGCTCGTCGATTTTCTGTGTCAAAGTCGAGTTGACGTTCGCGGTTTCAGTCTTAGTGGAATACGTCTTAGAAATATCGCTTTTTAGGCCATTAATATCTGCCGTAAAACTTGCCTGGGTCTTGTAGAGTTTATCCGAATCAGTTTTAGTATAATAGTTTTTCGAGAGTGTTTGATTTATGCCGTTTATCCCTGCCGTGAAATCTGATTTCTTTGTATATCCGGTCGAGGTATTGTCAACATCACTCTTGGTGTAATAATCCTCAGATAATGTCTGCTTAAGGCCGTTAAGCCCTTGTGTATAAGTGGCGTTGGTGACTAGACCTGAGGTGGTTTTATCTACGTCACTCTTGGTATAGTAGTTCTGGCTAAGGTTGTTCTTAATACCTGTAACCGTAGTATTAAGAGTATTCGTCGCGGAATATGCATCATCGGCGGTTTTCTTTACTGCATTAAGCGACGTTGTGATACTAGATGCAGATTGGGATATCTTAGACTCGACTTGGGTCCCTGTGAGGTAATCGTCAGCTAGAGTCTTCTTGATTGCATCTGATGAAGTCGCGATAGCGGTGATCGTATCTGTCGTAGTGGAATAATTCTTAGTAAGATCACTCTTTACAGCATCGGCAGTAGACTGAGCCTTGGACGCAGCAGTCGTGGCCGAATTAGCAGTAGATTGAGCCTTACTAGCGTTTGTCTTGGCGGTATCGGCGGTAGTTTGAGCTGCTCGAACGTTTGAGTTCGTCTTATCCAGATCGGTTTTAGTAGCGTATGTCCCAGAGACCGTAGTGGTAATGGAGTTAGCCTTCTGTTCGATCGCCGAATTCATCTCGGTCTTTGTCGGGTAATCGCCCTTGGTTTGATACGTCTTTGATACAGTTGACGTGATGGAATCCGCCGAAGCCTCTATCTGGGCGTTAGTATAAGTAGTAGTCGCCAAATCCTCAGGAGAAGGAGTCCAATCCGTAGGTTTGTTGCCTCGCTCCAGTTTAACTTTTATAGTTCCATTTTGAATGGCGTTTAACGATCCGGTATCATAAATTGTTAGTGCGACATAACGAACGTTATTCGGGCAAGTCCATAACTCATCGGTGAGATTAATGACTGATGTTACAAAGTTTTTGTCGGAGTCTAGCTCGCGAAATAAACCAAGGCAAATAATATTAGTATGGATTTTAAACCAATATTGTTTGCCGGGGGAGACTTCTATTGGGTTCTTTAACGATACTCGATTCGCATAGGAGATTATGGATATTGGGGATCCTACAGAGACGTTAGAATCCCATGATCCATTCGACCAATTTTCCGACAGATTGGATATTAGATTCCTACCGCCGATGGAAATATCATTGATTTTCTTGTCAGAATCACTTTTAGTATAGTAATTCTTGCCAAGGTTGATCGATACACTATCAGCGGTTTGTTGCGCCTTGCTTGCAGCAGTAACCGCCCCATCAGCGGTACTTTGAGCTTTGGTTACTTTAGTGGTAATATCATTTGCCGTAGCAGTAAGACTTGCCTGAGTCGCATATTTAGCGTCAGCCACGGAAGTAGTAGAATAATTCTTGCTAATGTCTAGTTTTACAGAATCAGCAGTCTGTTGGGCGGTAGTAGCCTTGGTTACAGCTCCATCGGCTGTGGATTGAGCCTCGGTTACCTTCGCTGTAATATCATTCGCCGTCTGAGTAAGGCTAGTCTTAGTGGCATAGGTGTTCACAACATCCGTACGAAGTTTCGCGACAGCTCCGTTTGCGGTGTTAGCGCTTTCCTGAGCCTTCGCTGCGTCAGAAAGCGCTTTGGTTATTTCGGTATCCTTGATAAGGGACCAAGCATATGTCTTACCGTCGCTGGACCCGAATCTGTATGAGTAATTGGTTTTTGAATCGTAATACAGATCGCCCGAATGTTGTTTCTTTAGGTCATCGGTATTCCATTTTGATGCCGGCAGATTAGTAAGAGTCGGTTCGCCGGAACCGGTCCAAGTCTCAATAGCGGCATCGGCGATATTTTTGAGTGCATCCACAGTTGTCTTTGTTGCGTATGTTGCCTCGACCGTAGAAGCAATTGAATTGGCCTTCTGCTCAATTTTTGAATCGACGGAGGTGTTTGTCGCGTAATCGCCTTTGATTTGATACGTATTCGCTACGGTCTGAGTTATGGAGTCCGCTTTCTGATTGATCGCAGAATTCATCTGAGTCGTGGTCGAGTAGTTATTGGCAAGGTTGCTTTTTACCGTATCAGCGGTAGATTGTGCAGCGTTAGCCTTTGTCGTAGCGGAATCAGCAGTAGACTGAGCCTTGGACGCAGCAGTCGCGGCCGAATTAGCAGTAGATTGAGCTTTAGAGACGTTAGCGTCTGTATTGGAGAGCTCTGTTTTGGTGGCGTAAGTTTTAGAAACCGTGGATGTAATGCTATCCGAAGAAACCTTTAGCTGCGCGTCAGAATATAACTTTGCCTCTGTAAGGGCGTTGTCAGCCTTTGTCGTGGCATCGTTCTCGAGGTCCTCTGGCGCAGGAGTCCAGTCTGTTGGCTTGTTACCAACTTCGAGTTTGACCTTAAAGAAATAAACCCTATAGTCGGCTTTATTTCTAGCAGTATACAGGAATATATACCAAGGCATTTGAGTCGAAAAATCTATCATTGCAGCCGATTCAGGAATATCACATTTACAGACTACTTTCTTCCATCCATCGGATGCTTTGACCGTGTAGTTAGTAAAGGAATAATTAACTACAATCTGATTTTTATCATAAATCCTAAGTACGGCATTTTTTTCCACCGCACTAGTGCTATCAGTTTTTATCCAAAACGATAATATCAGAGTCTTTCCGGCGAACGATTTAAATTCTTTATAAGAATCCTCGACAACCGAGTTCCTTTTAGGAAGAGTGAACTCAGTCCACATATTAGTTCCCTCAGGAATTCCTGAGGCGTCGTATTTGTATACTTTAGCGTCCGATCCGTCAGGAGCTTCCCCGGACAGAATTGATCCAACATTCAACCTGGCGATACCAAAACGCTCAAACGTGGCGCTATTCAGGCAAAGATTCCTACCGCCGATGGAAATATCATTGATGGCGTCGCTAACTTCAGTCTTGGTTGCTCTCAAAGAGATAGCGTCACTATTCTGCTTGATGCTCGTCTCGGTGGCCGCGACACGAGTTTTGATGGTGTCTACATCTTTCTGCGCTGCATTAGCGGCATTCAAAGCATTGCCGGCTTTGTTGTCTGTAGCAGTAAGCTGAGTCTTGGTGGCGTACGTCTGACTGACGGTCTGAGTGATGGAATCAGCTTTCTGCTCGATTGCCGAGTTCATTTGGAGGGTGGTGGAGTAATTATCTCCAAGATCCTTCTTAACCGCGTTAGCAGCGCTCTGGGCCTTGTCGGCAGAACCTTGGGCCGCATTAGCCTTAGTAGTGGCTGAATCAGCAGTGGACTGTGCCTTGGAGACGTTAGCGTCTGTAGTGGAAAGTTCAGTCTTAGTAGCATAAGTCTTACTAACGGTAGAGGTGATAGAGTCCGCTTTCTGATTGATCGCGGAATTCATGCTAGCCGTCGTAGAATAATTTCTAGCAAGATTATCCTTTACCGCATCGGCAGAACTCTGTGCCGCGTTTGCCTTAGTTGTAGCGGAATCAGCTGTTTTCTGGGCGTTCGCTGCATCCTCTAGAGCCTTGGTGATCTCGGTATCCTTGAGCTGTTTCCAGCTATAAGAGCTATCGGAATTCTGCACCCATCTATAGACAAAGGAGTTCTTGTCGTAATATAGGTCGCCAAGATGCTGTTTCTTTAGATCGTTTGTATTCCATTTTGATGCTGGCTCGTTAGAAGTAGTCGGAGCATTCTCGCCAAAGTGGGTCTCGATCGCAGCGTCGGCAATGTTTTGAAGCTGTTCGACCGCAGTCTTAGTAGCATAAGTCTTACTAACGGTAGAGGTGATGGAATCTGCTTTCTGATTGATAGCAGATGCCATAGCAGCAGTAGTAGAGTAATTAGACGCAAGGTCACTCTTCACTGAATCGGCTGTCTGCTGAGCCTTAGAAACATTAGCGTCTGTGGTAGAGAGCTCAGTTTTGGTAGCGTAAGTTTTAGAAACCTCAGATTTAATGCTATCGGATGTTTGAGTCAGACTGGACTTTGTTGCGTAGTTTGTTTCAACGTTAGTCTTTAGCGACTGCACATCCCTATTAGCAGTAAGTGCGTCTCCGACATCAGTCATATCAAAGACCGTGGCGTAAGCTACATACCAAATCAAAGGATTATCTGTTGTGGCGGTAGGACCCTCTATCCAGAAATAATTCGTAGAATAAAAAATTCCGTCGCTACCGCATGTAACCTTCCACACATATTCTTGGTATTTTCCTGTGCCTAGAGTCGACGTTATATTAATGCTGGTTCCGCCATTACCAATAGAATTGGACGCGAATCTAAAATAATGCTTAGTCGGTATCTTAGCGATAATTCTAGCTATAAATACAGCATTCGCTCTGGTGTTTGTATTAAATGTAAATCCGCCATTACCTGGAGTAGCAGTACCGATGGTTTTAATCTCGTATTCATAAGTAGCGTTTGTAATAGGATTATCTATATTCTTTAAAATCCTAGTTAGAATAACATTATTGTTATCGAGATTATTGTAGCAATAAATGTGATTATTACCATTATCGAATGTCGGATCCGTATAAAGCATCTTACCTTGAGAGTAGTCGATGCCTTTAAGGTCGGCAGTTTGTTGCGCTTTGGAGGCGTTGGCCTTTGCCGTATCAGCAGTGGTTTGTGCTCCTTGAACATTTGAATTAGTAGTAGCCAATTCAGTTTTGGTAGCATAGTTTTTACTAACAGTAGAGGTGATGGAATCTGACGTTGCGTTAAGACTTGCCTGCGTAGCATAAATCTTGTCAGCATCGGCCTTAGTTTGATAATTCTTGCTAAGGTTAACTGATACGCTATCAGCCGTCTGTTGAGCCTTGCTAGCGGCAGTAACAGCTGAATCGGCTGTGCTCTGCGCTTTCTCTACTGTGGTGGTTATGGCTTCTGACGTAGCCTCGAGGCTCGCCTTGGTTGCGTATGTGGTATCGATTTGTCCGCTAGTCAAATAATTAGTCGAGAGATCTGTTTTGACAGCATCGGCAGTCTGCTGAGCCTTGCTGGCAGAAGTAACAGCCCCATCAGCGGTAGCCTGTGCCTTGCTAACCTCAGCACTGATAGATTCTGACGTTGCTTTGAGGCTTGCTTTAGTGGCGTAGACATTATCTGCGGAAGCCTTAGTTTGATAATTCTTGCTAAGGTTAACTGATACGCTATCAGCCGTCTGTTGAGCCTTGCTAGCGGCAGTAACAGCTGAATCGGCTGTAGACTGTGCCTTAGTAACAGTGGCCGTTATAGACTCCGCGGTTGTCTCGAGGCTAGCTTTAGTAGCGTAGGTATTAGGAATATCAATCTTGAGTTTATCGACATCCGATTGAGCGTTATTGGCGGACGTCTGTGCATTGTCGGCCGCAGTTTTTGCTGTAGTAGCGTTCGCCTTTGCGGTATCAGCCGTAGACTGGGCGGTATTGGCAGAGTTTTGTGCCGCGTCAGCTTTGCTGGTAGCGGAATCAGCTGTTTTCTGGGCTTTGGCCGCGTCTGACAAAGCTTTAGTTACGTCTGTATCCTGATTCAAGGTCCAAGAATACGTCTTGCCATCCTCGGTACCGAATCTATAAGCTTTTCCTGTTGCTTTGTCATAATACAGATCACCAGCGTGCTGCTTCTTGAGCACATCAGTGGTCCAATCGGAAGCAGGTTTATTCTCAAGCGTTGGAGCTCCAGTACCAGTCCAAGACTCGATCGCATTATCCGCGATGTTCTTAAGCGCGTCGACAGTCGTCTTGGTAGCATACGTCTTCTCGACTTCCATTTTGATTGATTCGGAAGTCTCTGTCAAAGAGCTCTTGGTAGCATACAGCTCATCGGAAGCGGCTTTGGTTTGATATTCGGTAGTAAGAGTAGTCTGGATCTTATTAGCTGTTTGAACGGCAGAACTAGCTCGCTTTAAAGAATCGTTAGCAGTAGTAACTGCGGATTCAGCCTTAGTTGATGCTTCCGTAGCCGTTTGCTTTGCTTCGGTGCTGTTAGTAATGGCTGTTTGAGAATCGTTGTAAGCGGTCTCTGCCTTAGTCGAAGCCTCAGTGGCCGTTTGCTTTGCCTCGGTGGAGGTCGTAAGGGCCGAATCGGCATTCTTTACGGCATTTGAGACTTTGGTACTAAGCTCACCAAGTTCAGTGCTATGCTGCTCAATTACTGCATTGGCTGAATCCAAATTAGATGCCACGTTATCGGCTTTTGCCTGAGCAGTTGCCGCAGCGGACTTAGCTGCATCGGCGGTAGCTTGAGCGGCGGAGGTAGCTTTAACATTTGCGTCTATGTCATTTTGAGCTTTTGACGCTGCGGATGCGGCAACGTTGGCCGAAGATTGAGCCTTATCAGCGGCTTTTTGCGCAGCCGAGATATTAGCGTTAGCTTCGGTCTCATACTTCTCGAGATTTGACTGCACCGTATTAACAGCGTCTTGAGCTTCAGATATCTTTGCATCCGCCTCGGTCTTGTAATCGTTTATTGTGGATTGAGCGGTATCGGCTGCGTTTTGAGCATTCTTAGCGGCATTATTAGCGTTAGATATTGCTTCGGCAGCTTCTGCCTTGAATGATCCAAGCGACGCGTCTACGGTATCAGCTGCTTTTTGAGCTTTATCTGCAGCGGCTTTTGCTGCCGAGATGTTTGCGTCGGCAGTCGTCTTATAATCGTCTATTGTAGATTGAGCTTTATCGGCCGCTGTTTTTGCATCAGAGGCCGATTGGTTGATCTTCTCGATCGTATTATCGGTAGACTTCTTGTAAGCTTCGAGATTTGCATTAGTTTGGTTTGCGAGTTTCTCTACATCTTCGGCCTTAAGAGCGGCGTCATTTGCAGTCTTCTTTGCATCAGTAGCAGTTTGACTCGCGGACTCAGCTTTGGCCTTTGCATCTGTAGCGGTTTCCTTAGCTTCGTCGGATTTGACGTTGGCGTCATTTGCTGCTTGCTTAGCCTCATCGGATTTTGTGTCAGCTTTAGAGGCGGTTTCCTTAGCCTCGTCGGATTTAGTATTCGCGGTAGCGGCATCGGTTTTCGCCTCCTCGGCTTTTGTGTTTGCATTGTCTGCGGTTGACTGAGCGTTATCAGCTTTAGTATTAGCGGAATCAGCAGCGGATTGAGCCTTATCAGCTTTCGTGCTTGCATCGTCGGCAGAACTCTTTGCCTCGGTCGCTGTCTGTGCGGCGTTCTTGACATCATCACCAAGAGCTGCAACAGTATCGAGGCTCTTGCTTATCGACGAGTTAAGAGTTTTCAAATAGGAGCTTTGCTGACCCGTCAAGCTATCGTAAGAAACACCGAGTTCGTATTCAGTGTTTCCAGGCTCTATAAGATCGAGTTTAATAGAGTTAACCATTAAATATTCATCAACGTTATGCGGTTTGGATCTAACGCGAACGGCTTGCCCGATGTTTAAATGCTCGTAGCCATTATTTGTATAAAGCGCCAAATCGATAGCTTTCACAGTTATCGATAATGCTGGAGAAATAAGTGTATTGAGTGTTCGGCAAGCATAGTTTAGAAGTCCGTCATAAGTTTTTATATCGGTATTTGACACATAATATTCTTTATAACCATATCTCGCTACAGCATCGACGTCGTATACGACGTCGCCCCTTTTTATCATAGTCGGAGAATATGATGTTCCTCCATCAATACATCCCTCAAGAGTTATTGGTTTCATTTTTCTTGTAGGATCATTTTCCGGAGGATTAGGCGTATATCCTGTTGCCACTACAGCAGTATACTGATCATCGGTTGAAATTGACTTGGCGAAGTCGGTAATATTTACACCGAAGTCTATGATCTGAGTATTCGCCTCATGAGCATCGGCATACAAATCCAATATGTTCTGATCCCCGTCAAACCTTGCAAATAGATATCCGCCCATAGAATCGAGGATCTTGTTTTCTATTTCCGATGCAGTAGTCGGACGTTGCTCCGAGGCTCTATAAATATAGTTATTGGCATCGAGCATATTTCCTTGATTTATTCCAACGACAAATTGTTTTCTAGCATCAAGGCAATTCTCGTTGTGCCGATCTATAAGCCATTGAAAATATCCATCCACCGAGGACGGGGCAGTAAGTTTCTCCTCGCCCTCGATGGTGGAATAAGGCCTAACAATTGTATCTTTCAAATAATCAAGAACACCACTGCATGTAATATCTTTATTTCCTTCAAAGTCTTCGTCAATGTTGGAGATTTCTCCGGCATAAAGTTTTTTATCATCAAAAAATACGGTTACAATTCCAGCTCGCTCGGCTATTACATTATAAAGACTGTGTGTACTAGAGATTGTAAAATCAAAATATGCTGCAGTATTGACTTTAAACGTTATAGACGCATCGGTAATGATGTCGTTTGTATAAGGATCGAAAAGGATCTGATCATCGTATAAAACTTTGTAGCCCATGCGTCTATTCCTTTCTTACTTGTAACGACCGCAAACATAAATGCCCAAAGTAGCATTGAGTGCTGTTCCACTGTTAGGGTCGATTAGCATAAATTTTGGAGCTTCAGTTTTTGAAGTGCTAGAAGCCTGTGCGACATAAGAACTGTGAACAGTTCCGTTAGTGGTGGATTGAAACGTTATCGAAGTATATGGTCTTGACACAAAAGCAAACGGATAGTTACCAAAAGACCTTTGACTAGAAGAATACATTCCGCCCCACTGGGCGGTGTGATCGATATTTCCAAAGCTTTTATTATCAATCCCGCACTCTGCTCGGCCCGAATTCCACTTGCGAAACCACCACTCTCCGGATTTTCCTTGCTCTACGACATAGTCAATTCCCAATTTATCAAGAATATCAAAAGCTGAATTGATTGGATCCGGAGAAATATAATCGCTGGCGTTAATCTTAGGAAGTTGAAGATTAGTTGTAGAAGCCATTAGAGATCCTCCCAATCATATATGAAATAAGCCGTCGTGTCTGGAACGTTCTCTCGTCTATAATCCATTTCGCTCCAACGTTTATCGGCGACATCCGCCCACGTTTTATTCGATACGTCAGCCCAACAAGAAGGGGCATCTTTTGTTTCTCCGCTAAGTTTTTGTATAGAATCCCAAGTATATTTATGAGCATCTTCCCATGTTAACGGATAGTTTTTATTTTCTCCAATTTCATCCCATATAATATACCATAAACGGCTGGTGTTTACGTAGATATCATTCATTCCGTCGTTAAATAGAATGTCGTTCAATCGATGCGTTCCTGCCGGAACAGTATACTCGATGCCTTTGAAAGTAATAAAACATGGTTGGGTACATTCAAGAACCGGATGGACTGGGCGTCTTCCAGACTCAAAACTATAATATCTACCCCCAGTAGCATTTAATTTATAGGAACAATGCTCTTTTAATTTATAAGGATTTGCATCAATACTAATCTTTATTTGGCCTAAAAGTCCATTGGCAAACGACGAATGATTATACGACTCGACAGAAAAACGTCCATGATACGTGTATCCTGGATCCATGGTCATCGTATAATCAAATGCTTTTCCGTGAAGGAAATTGCTAATTTCAGTCTTTACCTTCTCGAAATTCTTCACATCAATAATGTCAAATATAAATTCTTGTTTCCGATTTTTATAAACGACGTCCCCGGTAAGAGACTCTGTCAAATCAATGACGCCATTTCCACCAGGGACGTCAACGGTGTATGTTTTAGGCTCGGGAGGCTCCAACGTATAGCCATCTACCAAAACCATTTGAAAACGAATAGATATATCTATACCGTTAACTATCAATCGGTTACTCGGTAAGTCAGGATAACTCACGCTAAGCCTCCTCTCTTTGATAATACACCAAGCTCTTTGTTCATGGACTTTGCTATGGAACTCGCAAGTTTCTTTCCATCAAGGTACATAGCAGTTTCACTATTATTTATGGATTCAGTATAACCAGCCATATCGGTACGAAGATCCGCTATAGCTCCAGCAACCTTATCGTTACTTGCGATAATGGCTTTCTGATAATCGGTCTCTATTTCAGTCTTACCCTTGAAGGAAGCGGACACAGCTTGAGCTTTAGCATTTGAAACGAAGTCAATAACTTTATTTCTTGCCATAGATCCATCAAATGCTGATATAGACTTCGTCGCCGAATCCATATCTACGACCGGCGTTATCTTCGGAGTCATTGATGTACTAAGATCTGTAGCTACCTGATGAACAACTTCCAAAGCATCAGTCATGGTAGTTCGGAAAGTAGAAATAAGCCGGTCTTTATTATCTCGAAGACCGTTTATTGCGCCAAGGATGCAGAACCTTGCAATAGCATACGTCTTCTTTGAAGGGGATGCAACGCCGGCGGCATTCTTTGCCGCATTAATAGCGTCAGCAGCGACGGAAACAGCCGCGGAAATAACCGATGATCTTCCGCTGCGAATACCGGATGCCAAACCAGCTGAGATATAATAACCAATGGACTCTGCTCTACCAGTTTCGTTACTTGCAGAACTTATAGCCGAACTAACTGCAGCTTTGGCAGAATTTGATACGCTATCAGCATTCTGAGATATTCCAGAACTGATTCTTGTAGGAATGTTCTTACCGGCATTTTCAAATTGACTTGAAGCCTCATTTATCGCATTAATCGAATCTCGCATGGCAGCGGTAACAGATCCGGAAATCTGATTCACACTACTAGAAATATTCGATGCCGCACTAGATGCTCCGCTGACAAGTCTATTAAATGCGTTAATAACATTATCGGCTTTACTAGAAGCGCTAGTAGACATGGAATCCATATGACTACTAAGGGCATTATCAAGACCCGTCAACGCATTTTCAACAGAAAGTTTCACAGTATTAATGTTATTGGTTACAGTTCCGGTAGTAGATAAGATATTATTTCCGAAATTTGTTAATGAATTAACAACGTTGGTTGAGAAAGTATCAATTTGCTCAGAAAGGGTACTGGTAAGCTCCGGAATACCGTTATTAAGCGTATCCACAAAGTTCTTTAAGTTATCAAGAGGAGCCTGCCAATCAGTGTTGTTCAAACGAATAAAGCCTAACCCAAGCTGACTAATAGCGTCTGAAACGGTTGCCATCGTGTCGGCGATACCTTCTTTGCCTTCGAAATTAAGAAGGCCTTGGGCGATATTCGTTAGAAGTGTCTTGATCTGTTCTCCATCGGGAAGACCTTCGATGCCAATCCATCTACGTATAGAGTCCGAGAAATTAGCAAACGGTCCAGATATAGCCTCAAGATCCCCAGCAGCAAATCCAGTACCAAAGAACGAACCAATTCCCCGAGCAAGGCCGGTCAAAGGCTCTTCTAGATTCGAAAGAACCGACGAGTTTGGAAATTGCTTTATTCCAGAAGCAAACGGGCCAAGAGAATTTGCCAAGCTAGCAATACTATCAGCCCCCCACCCGGAAAAGTTAAAAGCGCATATTCCCCGAGCCAAAGCCGACAATTGGTCAGGAAGTGATGGATTAATACTAACATCTTCCCAATTGGATATCGACCCGGCAAGCTGTCCTATAGGCCCGGCCAATTCAGAAATATTAGAAGCTCCCCAACCAGTAAAGTTAAAAGCGAAGACGCCTTCAGCAAGTCCCTGTAGCTGTCCTGACAGTGACGGATTAATACTGACATCTTCCCAATTGGATATCGACCCGGCTAACTGGCTAAGAGGTCCAGCTAACGCACCAATCGCGTCTGCGCCCCAACCAGCGAAGTTAAAAGCCGACACGCCGAAAGACAAGCTTTGAAGTTGTGAACCAAGAGCTTCCGGAATGTTAACATCCGACCATTTCTTCATGCTATCAGCCAAATCACCTATCGGTTTAGCCAGCGTAGCAATAGTGTCAGCCCCCCAACCATGCCAGTCGAAGTGGCCTAAAGCATCTCCTAATTTTTCCAAAGGTTTGAAAATATCTTCCGGAACATCTCCGATTGAAATAAACGTCTTCAAACCTTCAGCTAAAGGTTTTAAATTATTGGCCATTTGAGCGACAGCTGCTCCGCCAAGAAGGCCAAAGACTCCGCCAAGGCCCGTTATACCGCTAATAAGAGCTAATTGCGTCATGCATCTGGCAATACCGTCAGAAGCTGTCTCCAATTGATCCCAAGAATATCCAGCGAGAGATTTTAACGCTTCAGCGACAGGTTTTAGCGATAAGACCGCTACGTCTAACCCTATAGCGCCCATAAGTGATGCAAATTCGGCCAATCCAGAAATAGTTGTAATAATAGCCAAATTCGTAAGACATCTAGCTAGGCCATCACCAGCTGTCTCTAGTTGATCCCAAGAATATCCAGCAAGAGATTTTAATGCTTCAGCGACAGGTTTTAGCGATAAGACCGCTACGTCAAGACTTAATCCGCCGATTAAAGCTCCAAAGCCAGAAAGTTCGCCTAAACACGCTTGAATAGCTGCTAATTTTATAAGCATAGCAGTCAAAGCGTCACCGACAGTCGTAACTTGGTCTTGACTAATATACGCCATCGTCATAAATACATCGGCAATGCCTTTTAAGGCTAAGACTCCTAAATCCAAGCCAATTCCGGCAATAACAGTAGCAAACCCACCTAATCGCCCCATCAATGTCTCAACAGTACCAAGCTCGACCAATACTCCGCCAAATCCAGCGAGACCGCGTAGAATCTCATCCCAAGACATATACGCGAATGTCGAGAATTCTTTTGCGACTCCCTTCATGGCCACTACTATCATAAGAATTGATGTAGCTGAAGCCAATGCTCCAGAGCTTTTTCCAGCAACCTTAGCTAAAACACGTATCGAAACAACAAGCCCGGATAATGCAAGCCCCATAGTAGTTAATGATGTCCATATATCATCCCAGGAAAATTCGGCTAGGTTCTTTAAAACTTTAGTTAAAATCAGTAACGAAGTGGCAATTGTTATAGTTTCAAGAATAGTTCCAAAACTGATTTTAACATCATCAAGAATCTTTAACCCTATTACAAGTTCAGCTAAAGTTCCGCCTAAACCCGCCAACCCCGTAGCGATTTGAGTTAGATTTAAATCGGATATAGTTTTTAATGTTTTAACTAAAATGGAAACTGATTGCGCAAGAACGATAGTCTCTAAGATGGTACCAGCAGAAACTTTAATATCGTCAAGTTTATTTATCGCCAAAGTAAGTGAATACATCAACCCGTATAGCCCAGCAACGCCTTGCGCTATTTCTAAGATATCCAAACCGGATAGAACCACTAATGCCTCAGAAAGAATCTTTGCTGACTCCGCCAGAGTCAACATCATAAGAGCAGCTTTGGTTCCTCCAACTTTGTTGAAATTATTAAGCTCCGGAATTATCTTCTTCAAACCCTTAAAAAGAATTACTAAGATCCCAGATAGCGATGCTATAGATTTTAGAGAATCGCCTACAGATAGATTGGACAGCTTAGCGAGAGCGTCTGCCATGATCCAAATAGCTCCAGCTAAAGCAACAACTTGTCCAACTTTTAAAGTGTTAGTTGCTTCTTCTAATGTGTCAGTGACGTTTCCCAGCATATCTTTAAATATATCGCCAAAGGAACCCATTTTCTCTTTTGCTGGGCCAATAAAATTAGTAATAACGTTTAAGATCAATTCAATTGCTTTTTTAGCACTTGTCGCTATTAAAGTCAAAAGACCCAGTATTTTTACTTTTCCGAGTGTTTTTAATATCTCCTTCATTGTAAGACCCTCTTGAATCTTACTAATGGTGCCTTTCATCCATGTAATGAAATTATTAAATACTGTTTTAATCTTTTCAAATACTTTGGAGAATATAGTAGGCAACGAACTAAACTTTTCATCTACTTTGGAATTCAAATTGATTAAATTTGTAATTATATTATGTATAGATGAGGATAACCACTCAACAAACTTTGTGAATATATTAGTTGGCGTAACGCTAGAATTAAGCTTAGTTAGAAACTCAGAGAATTTTATAATGGCATTCTCTAAAATTGGAAGAAGTGGAGAAAATGCCGATAACAAAATTTTAAGGCTGTTAGCGACAAACCCTATAACCTTGCCAATTAATCGAACCCCACTAAACAAGCCAGTGAATACCGTTTTAACCTTTCCTGCTTGCTCTGAGGAAAGCTTCAAACCAGCTGTGAAATCTCGGAGTTTAATCGTAAGATTATAAAGCTTCTCCGCAGTCATCGGTGGGAATATATCACTAAAAGCCTCTTTAATTGGCCTCATCACCTGAAGAAGTGCGTCAAATACGTTGGAAAAACTCTGGATAAGAGCGGTACGACCGCCCATATCAGACCAAGATTGAAGCATAGCGTTTCGAGCGTCTGCCGAAAGATTAATCATATTCGACAAAATATCAGAAACACTCGTCCAAAGCTCACGTGCCTCCTCAAAATCTCCAATAATGATCTGCCAAGATTTGGTCCAGCCAGAGCCAAGAGCCTCAGTCAAGGTATCAATTAACTGAGAGAACGTTTTAACCTTTGTAGCGGCGTTCTGAGCATCATACGCAAGCTCAAGAGTTTCTTTAATGGCATCTTTAGACTTACCGGTTTGATTTGCCAAAGAATCGGCTACCGCGTCAATAGCCTCTTGCTGCTTAGCGAAAGATGTTTCAGCATTAGAAGCAGCATATGCCTGATCATAAGCCGCCTGGACAGCATCTTGAGACACATCGCAATAATTAGCGACCCATTCCATAGCACCAGAGGTAGTGAACTTCTTAAGAGTCTCTGTCAATACCTGACTAGTCAGCCAGCCTGTCTGAAGCGACTCTCGAAACGAACCTTTTGCTTTGATCGCGGCTTCGGCGCCAGTATTAAGTTCTTTTGAAGTCTTTATGAGCGCGTCCTGAAATACCTGACCACCCATACCGGCATTAACCACGGAGTTCCAGTCCATCAACTTAACAGTTCCGGTAGCCAATGCTTGAGAAAGCTGATACATCGCAACGGAAGCCTGATTCGACGTCGAACCAGAAACTGCGGCTAAGTTGGCTATACCCTGAATGGCGTTTACAGAAGTTTTTAGGTCAACACCGGCTGCAGTGAAGGTACCAATATTACGAGTCATCTCGGTGAAATTATAAATCGTCAAATCTGCGTAACGATTAAGTTCGTCGAGTGCAGAATTGACCTGATCAATGGTTGTACCTTCAGATCGAGTATTAGACAATATCGTCTGGATAGCATTCATCTGAGTTTCGTACTCATTGAAACCATCTTTAATAGCATTAAAACTTACAGCTTCAAGAAGTTGTTTCCCCATACCCATCGCAGCATTAGTGATGTTCTGAATTGCTGTCATGCCGATGATTCCGAATGTCGAGAACCTATTGGCAAGCGCTTGAACGCTGCTGGCTACTGTACTTAAAGTAGAACCGCCAAAATTCTGAAACGATTTCGCTAATTGATCAATGTTCCCATCGGTATTCTTAAACTGAAGCTTTTGCTTGAGTTTATCGAGAGTGTTCATCGTCGTAGAGACGCCGGATTCAAATTGTTGATTCTTAAATTGCATCTCAACGATGCGCTCATCGATAGAACTCATGCCGAGGTCACCATCTTCCACAAAGCTTCGCTCATTTGATCAAAGACTGGCCGAATCGCCGGGTTTATGTAATCTCGTCCTTGCACGTATCCGCCAGTTCCGGTACCGTGACCGTATTGAAGTATCAGAGCGATATTAACGCCCTTATTTATATGACTATTCGTCCAATAGATAGCGAATGATTTTTTATTTACCTCAATCTTATACCCCCAAGAATTTGCGGTAGTTCCGCTATCTACAGGAGTAGATCGAGAAAGTGCATCTACACCGATTTGCGCATACTGTTTCGCAACATTAATAAAATCGGCATTCTTCATAGCCTTTAAAAATTTATCAGTATTGTTGAAGTCGCCACCATGCTTGACCACAATCATTCCCATTTTGATTTTTCCTAACCATGTGTGTGGTACCGCTTCAACCGTTCCTCATTCAACTTGGTATTTCGATTTGCCAAAGCTTTACCCGAGAGTTTTACAGGGTTCTGCTCGGCTTGGCATACTTGAATGAGAGTAAGCAATCGGTTAACATGCCATTTCTCGCAATTCATTGGTATGTTAAACGAGATCATATAATAGTAAAGTAGCTCGGAAGTGACGATTTTTCCTCTGACCGTATTCCCGGGCTGTCCTTCATTCTGTGATCCAAACCATGTAGCCGTCATCGGATCGTTCATATAGTCGTTTATTGCAGAAAGAGTTCTGTTGTCGAGGTAGTAAAATACTCGATTATCAACAGTACTCTTAACAACCATGCATCTAATGTAATCTAGGATCTCGCTTTGAGTAAGGGTTTTATTATTTAAAAAGTACTTATGATGCTTTGCTTCCCATTTGGAGATAGAAAGGAGAGAATGCTCAAGGGACACTTTTCCACCTTTGATCGTCAAGAACTCATTAGTGGCGCTAATAAAGATCTCCACATCAGGTATAGTGATCTCAAGCATTCTCTCCTCCTTGAAAGTTTAAACCTCCGAAATAACCGGAGAGGCAGTCTTCGTATTGCCAGAAGGCGCCGAGGAACTGGGAAGTCCGTTAATAAACTTAGTAGCCTCATCTGTATCGCTAAGGATCTCGATCAGAAGCTGAGACATAGCATTGCTCTGAGTAAACTCACGAACAATCTCGTCATTCTTAATGAACAGTCGACCGTCGCTAGACTTAGAGCCAACCGACTTCTCAAGAATCTCCTTAAAGGTAGACCAAAGATCTCGAGCATGGACAGAATCAATAGTTCCGTCTTCAGAACCCTGAACGTCAGAAAGATACTTGATGGTATCCTCGAAGTCGCCGTGAATGAACCGAAGCTCCAAAGCCTCCGCCTCATTCAGGTTGAAATAAAACGTATCAGAACGATCCTTGCCGTTGAAATCCTTGTACGTAATCGTTTTCTTGATCATACCAAACTCCTTTTCAAGTTTAAACTTCCATTTTGATTTTTACTCCGTAGCGTTAAGAATCTCGTAGACCTCGTCGGGGAGCGGGAGACGTGGACCGGTCTCGCCAGAGCCAGTACCGGTGCCATAGAGAGTCTCTTCAAGCTTCCGAAGCTTAGCCTCATCAATCTCGGTGGAGACGATGACGAGCTCGGACGTAGACTCAACGCCAGAAAGCTTAGAGCAAGTCACCGGGACAGACTCGCACTCCCACGAGAACGTGATCGCGTCAGGAGAATCGTTCGTGGTCGTGTAGCCCTTCTCAGATGGAGAAGCTGTGAGACCATAAACAAGGTGCAGTTTGTAGCCATTGTCATCCTCGGTAGCGGTGTCGTTACCCATCTTGGTACGGCACGAGAAACCGAACGTACCACGAGCCTGCTGACCGACGTAAAGGCCCTTCACAGGAGACTTGGTACCGTCGAGAGCCGCAAACTCGGGAGGATACGTATAAGCCTCGATCGTGGCCTTGAACTCCTCAACAGAACGCATCACAGCGTAAGTCTGGTTGTCGGCATAAATCTTAGTAGCCTCAGCTCCGGAAGGAGACTTCGTAAAGCCGGTGAGGCCATTCCATGCAATGCCCTTAGGATAAGTACCCTGAGCATCCATAGGATAAACGACGCCTCGATCCAGACCGGTCTCGTACCAACGAGTACCGGAGGCATCCCAAACAAGTCCTGCCATATTGGTTACTCCTTACCAATAAATATTAAACACGTCATGATTTAAATTATCCACAACATAATGTCTATCATATGAAGAATACGGAAGCTTTGCTAGTTCATCGAATGCTGGATTATCCGGATCTTTTGATATCAATTGTATCTGATACCTAGATCGGAAGATCCAAGAACCATTATCTGCAAACCGACTGTAACCAGTACTTCTAGTGTAGACAATACATGGGTAATGCATCTTAATGTTAGAAGGAGGTTGAAAATATACGTTCTCAGACCCAAGGATCTCTTCTAGTTTAGTTTGAAGAGATATCCTCTGATCCTTCGTCGTCATTATAGACTCCTCCTAACGTGAGAATAAGGCGGGGGCGCTGAACTTCTATTGTAGGAACCTTCCAACGACACCCCGCCCAAATAACATAACGAACGGCGAAGAAATGCTCATAAGCATATGCGTCGGCAACGATAGAAATTTTGTTGCTACACGTAATCTTATCGTTGACGGAATCGGATCCCTCGAGTCTCCTGGAGGTTTTGGTCACGTCCCCATAATACGGTCTTTCGACGATCTGCTCAGAGTAGACCCCGGGAGCGGTCTTAACAGTCTCGGCGTAACCGACCTTACCGAAGAATTTCGTCATTCGCTATACTCCCATTTTGATTTTACTTCGCACCAGCGGACTGGGTCGAGGAATCACCGACCTGGACGTCGTTCTTGATGCCAGTGTCCTCGGTGGCGGTGCTGTAGGACTCAATGGAGATCGCGGAGTACGGCTTCGTCAGAGCGCCGGAGCAGCGGGTCTCGATCAGGTAGATCATCTGGTTATAGTCGATGTCGAAGTCGTCAAACATGTTGACAGCGCCGCCAGCATTAGCGCCGACGGTATAATCGGACAGGTTGACGATGAGGGCCTCGAGCTGAACATTTTTCTTGTCGGCAGCGTCTGAATCACCATTGGTCTTGTCGGCCGTGCGGGTCTGGTCCTCCATCACAGGAACAGTGATGATATCGGAGACGCGCATACGGGAGGCAAGCTCCTCCTTGGACTTGAACTTCAGGTCGCCGATCTGGTTCTCGAGGAGGAGCATACCGGTAAGGTTGTCCTCAGTCGTGAACATAACGGGATCGCCAGAGCCTCGATACTCCTTGCGGGCGCGGATCGCAGTCTTGATGATGTTCCAGTACTTGTCATCCTCGGTCACATTGGTGCCGAAGCCAATCTGGGCACGGATGGTGTAGAACGGATCGTCACCCCAGATAGGACGGATGTGATCGGGATCAATGTGATCTTCATCAACGGAAGTGCGGCCGTCGCCGATCAGGATAGCGCGGGAAAGCTCCTCATCGAGCATCATGCGCATTTCACCCTTGACCCAGGAGATCACGTCGAAGTCGGTGATCTGAATCACGTCGTCGCGGTGGAACTTCTGCTTCTTGTAGACAGTCTGGCCCTCGGTAGTACGTTTCAGGAGCTTGAAGATCTCTTCCTTCTTGCGCTTACCCTTGGTATAGCCCTTCGCACGGGCCTCGTCGGCGGTGATGTCAGCGAAGACGCTGCGGATGCGCTCGAACGGGGTGCGCTTTACGGAGTTCCACACCTTGGGAACCCAACCCATCTCACGGCCGACGAACTCGGGGGTTGTGGAGAGATTGTGGTAATCCGGGAAGAGGGTGTCGATCTGCTTGATGCCGAAGTTGTCCTCGTGCATCAGAGCGTCATGCATGAGGGCGTCCTCGACGTCCTCATTCTCCTGGACGTAAGCGCGGGCAGAACCAGCTGCCTTCGAGCCACGCATAAAAGCGTCGAAATCGATAGCGGACTGGGCCAGATAGTTCTCGTCATCATCAAAGACATTGTGCTTCATGGGGTTCTCCTCATCGCCACCGGTATCGCCGTCAGCGGCCATACCAACAAGAGCATAAAGAACGTTCTTCTGCTCCTCGGTCATGGAATCAATAACGTCCTGAACGGTCTTCTCGCCGTCAGACTCGTCGACAGGCTCATCATCGTCATCGGCGTGGCTCACATCGCCCTCGCCGTCAGCGGCCATGCCAACCAGAGCATAAAGAACGTTCTTCTGCTCCTCATTCATCGTGTCAATAACGTCCTGAACGGTCTTCTCGCCGGAATCAGCCACGTCATCCTCCTTAGGGTCGGGCTGAGACTCGTCCGAGTGCGCCAGAACCATGTCGGCGTTATCGAACTGAATCACGGCCTCTTCATCATCGTCATCGGCGTGTGCCATGACAGTATCAATCGTCGCGCTCGGGTTGGCCCCGCCAAGAACAAGGCTGACCTCTCGAATCGCGCCATGGACAACGTCCGCGCCATGCTGCTTGAGCTTGTTAGCGTAGATCGAGAACGCGGTGAGATCCCCGTTCTTGACGGACTCGAGGGAATGCTGGCCGGACTCGGTGTCATTGCACTTCGCGTAGCAATAGACGCCATCCGGGCGGCACTCGAGGTCCGCATGTCCGAGCACGTTCATTGGCGACATATGGTCATGCATGTAAACGAGCGGGACTCGCTTACCATCGCAATCATCGAACGCGCCTGGACGGATCGTACGACCGTCCGAGCAACGAACGTTGAAGCGAGTAGCATAACCGGAGAAATCATAATCAGATTTCGCCATTTGCTCCTCCAATAGAATACTTACACTTTATGAACAACAGATGCTGTATGTCTATCTGTTATTTCTTACGATTAAGTCTGGGCTCAACAACAGAAAGAGCGCCAACGCTAAGCTGATTGCCTATGCCATAAAGCATTCCTTGAACAGCAGCTTTTCCTCGGCTAGCACCCTCAGACCTAGCTTGATTGTACTTCAGAGCGCCATAACCACTACCAAAGATATAACTCTTAACCAGAGCCTTGCCGACAGACTGCTTCTTGGTATAATTATAAGCTCGAGTACCCCCAGCAAGAGCCTTATTCTTAGCCTCGATAGACTTCGCCTTGGTAGAGTACTTCTTTGCTTTAGCAAGACTCGCGTTACGCTTAGTCGTGAGCTTAGCCTTCTGCTTATCGCTCACCTTGTAGGTCTGGTTAGAAATGGAATAATCCTGTGACTGACGCCGATACATGGCTGCCTTCTCAGAAGCCTTCCTCGCTCGGTGACTCCCCCACTTCATGCCGAGGACGCCGTAATGCTGTAAATAATCCGGATAGCTCATGCTACCACCCCATTCGATTAATCTTTATAAAAAGCCGCTACCTCAGATCGACCAAAAGAATGTTCGCGGCTTCATACACATTCTTTGTTACTTTACCAGAAGACAGGTCTTTTTGCGCTCTGGAGAACGCATCGGCGGCTTTAGGCATTCCAACAGCGTTGTAGAATACTCTTTGGTTGTCAAACTGAGTATGGAGATATTTCTCATACTCCGGAGTCATCGACTCTTTAAGAATCTTTTCCGCTGTTTTAGGCGATGTGACTTTGACGTCCTTTGATATACGAATTTGCTTTAAATACTTGCCGTTGTCGAACTGATCAGCTCCGAACAATCCCATATACTTAGTTTTATCGCGCTTATCGCCTATCATATAGAACGCATCTTTTACCGACTTATCGGAATCTGCACTGATCCGTTCGTATACTTTCCCTGATTTAAGGATAGTATCGGTAACTTCTTTATAATGGTTGTAAGCGACAGCTGCTACAGTAAGACCAGCAGCGGCTAATAAAACTTTCTCGGTTCGGTTACGGCGATACGCCTGGATCTCAGTGTCATGCTGATTATAGCCTTTGGCTTTATACTCTTCTATAAGCTTCTGCTCGTGCTTGGATTTTGTCTTCTGAGAAGCTAACGCTGCCGAATATTTAGCGTCTTGATACTCAGCCAATGACTTAGCTATCTTACCGGAATTAAACGTCCGTTTTTTTTAGTATCTTTATATCGACGTTTTGCCTCGCGAGCTTTACCGAGAGCAGTTAAAGAGCCGTCTTCATTCTCGTACCTACGAACCCCCCACTTCATGCCGAGGACGCCGTAATGCTGTAAATAATCCTGATCATTCATTAGCATTCAACTCCGAAATCGGGATTTCCGCAATAGGGCGATTATCTACTTCCTCAGATGGGTCCTCGTAATCTTCCTCTGACCCATAATCGGCATTGGGGTCGATAAGATTCTTATTCCTAAGCTCGTCAGCCGAAGGCTCGGCCGAAGGCTTGAATCCAAGACCCATACGAAGCTCGTTGCCGGTAAGGATCTCGTTGCGGCTGAGAATATCCGCGATCTGAGCGACCTGGGTAACGGTCAGATAACGGAACGGATCCTGGAACGTCATGATATCCTGATGCAAGGACCTAGCAGTCTTGGTCAAGAATTTACGCCGCATCTCAGACTTGATGACCTCGATCAACGGAGCGACAGTCCGCTGGAAATAGTTATTCATCGTATCAGCGTTTGCAGTGCCGTTCATGACGGTCGCATCAAGGCTCAACTGCGAATATAACTGATCGGTCAGCTCCTTGATCTGATCGAGGAGGTTATTCTCTACCGGTCTATTGAGCTGCGTGATCTTCTCGGTCGCGTCGATATAGGCGATGCCGTACTGCGAGTTCTTGAGCTGATCCTGAAGATTCTCGAGACGGTTCCTAGCTCGGGTCTCCTTAGCCTCGCCTTTAATGGTATAGGGAAGCTGAATGATCATGTTGAGATCTGAAGAGGTGTTCTTCTGGTCAACCTCGTCGAGAAGGCCAAGCTTATAAACCAACCTCTTAAGCGTAGAGTTCGGCTCATTCATAACGGAATAAAACGGGTTCTGAACAATCGCCACAGACTCTTTCGGCATAGTGATCTGCCTACGAATTCCGATCCGATCGTCGTAAACCTCTAGATCTACGTAACGAGGGTGATGCTGAAGCACCTTGCCAACTCGCATAGCGTCGATACTATAAGCCTTCGTGAACGTAGGATCGGTACTTGTCTCTGTCGGGACAAGGGCCGCCTGACCCTCTTGAAGGATCGAGTATGCGAAATCAAGAATCAGATCGAATCCTGTCTGATCGACATTTGCCTCGACATTTAGACAATTATTGAGGCCTGAATTCTTCGTTTCTTGATATCGGCCTTCCTCGTCAGTCACGACATGCTCGAACGATGTAGAAGCTACGTCAATAGCAATTCTTGTATAGATAGAAGCGATTATTGTCCGCTCAGACCCTGAGAAATACCTACGCCTGGAAGGAGATACCGTCACGGCAGGACCGTAATTCAATCCCGGATATGAAGTAGTGCTCTTAGCGTCGAAAGCATTCCAACCGGAATGGGTAAGTGTATAGACATGCTTTTCAGGCATTACTTACCACCGCCAAGGATCTTCCGTCCAGCCTTCACCCATGGGTTATTCGAGATGGCATAGACAGCTGCGGCAGTTCCAGCGACGTTAACAATACGCTTAGCAACCTGCTCTCCTCGATTGATACCCTTAGGATTCAATCGACGGTACTCCGACTCGAGATTCAATCGACGGTTAAGCTTCGCTAGCTCATCGTTGGAGAGCTGCTTATAATTCTTCTTACGGAGACTCTCAGTCGACTTGTAGTCCGAGGAGTACGTTGATCGGATTTTCGATCTATGGCTCTTATATACCGAGCGCATCTGCTTGCCGAGAGGAGTTCTGGTACCGTCCTTGTTCTGATACCGACGAATCCCCCACTTCATGCCCTGCACGCCATAGTGCGCCAGATAATCATTTTGATTCATTTGGATCACCAGTCTTCGTCTGAATCAGTTCTACCTTGGTACAACCGCATGGCGTTGAGCGCCTCGGTATACATGGCCTCCGACCGTTGCTGAGATTTGATAGCGTCAGTCTTGGCCTCGAGAAGCTGATTCTCATGACGAAGTTTCTCAGCTTCCAATTTTGTTTTCTCGGTTCCTAGCTTCAGGTAGTGGCAAATCAATTGTGTGGATGCCGTACCTGCCAGAAGCTTCTGTTCGGCAAGATCTATGGCCTCCGCTATAAGCTGGTCTTCCCTAGCCTCTGGTGATAAAGCCGGACGATGCCGCTTATTGGCCAAAGATCATCACCTACTTAATACCTCGTCGATCCAGTTCGGACCAAACGTCAAGATCCGAAACTTTATATCCTTTTATTTCTGAAAGATATGTTTTAGCATTTTCTCGCCATCGATCGTATTTTTTATTAGATTTGTTATAAAAATAATTTGCCAATTTAGGCAAATTATTGTAAGAAAATGCCATTCCTACAACGGCGTAGGAGGAGCCATTTCTAAGCCTTCGAGCGTTTTGTTCGAATTTAACGTTTGCGTCGCGATAATGACGCGTAAGACTCGCTTTAGGCATGTTTCTATAATAGCCTTTTGTTGCCCGACTATCGTACCTGCCTGACTTACGAGGAGCATTAGCCATTAAGGATTTTCTATAATTAGATAATTCTTTATCCGATATTTTCTTTGTATGCCGCTTCTTCATGCCGAGGACACCGTAATGCTGTAAATAATCCGGATAGCTCATGCTACCACCCCATTCATTTCCACGGACACATATCATTAGGAAATCTCTCGATCGGATCTTGCGGAAGGAGGTCATATCCGCTGTAATGAATTGCATCGTGAGTCAATTTCGAGACGCAAATCAAATTCTCTGGATTCCATATGTTGTATGAATTTTCCTCTATGTCGTTCAAAGAAACCGGATTCAAATGATGGATTATAACCCTTCCAGATATAGGCCTATCTGGAATGGCCAAGTCGCACCCCTCATCCCGAAGAATGATCTGGTTTCTCAACCTTCGCCACTCAGGGGAGGTATAGAACCGTTGATTTAAATATCTATTGAACCCGAAAGTCTCATGTCCTACGAAGCCGTTAAGTCGGAGATACTCGAATCGATCCTCGAATGTCTCGTAAGAACAAAGCTCTGAATACGATAGCTTCATACTTTACCAAGTCTTATAGCTTTTTGCGCATACAGGTTAATCCGCCCCAAACACTATCCGTCTCAGCATCAGATAAGACACCAGTAGAGACAAATCCTTGCTTCTCATAGATATGCCTAGCATCCGGAGAATTACCAGGAACTTCTAGAGTAAGCTGCTTGGCTCCATATTTCCTGGCATAATCTTCAGCCATTTTCATAGCCGCTGTAGCGTAGCCAGACCCTCTATACTTAGGCTTAATTCCAACCCACGTAACATTAACCGAGTTCGGAGATTCGCAGAATAACTGTAAATCTCCAATCTTTGACCCTCGATCGTCGAACAAGTCCATATTCTTAGTGGCATTCAACTGCTTTTGCAAGTTGATGTTATGTTTAGCTAAGAATTCTGAAAGTCTAGGAGTTTTTGATTGGATAGCCGTAATCGATCGACCAGATTTAGTTTTAGCGGACATCTTCAGTTTTTTTTTTGAGAAGCGCCGGATTTATCCTTCTGCTTTCTAACGCCCCACTTCATGCCGAGGACACCGTAATGCTGTAAATAATCCGGATAGCTCATGCTACCACCCTATTCAAATTCGTCAAGGTTCGCTTTGTAAGCTACCCAGGCGTCCATCATGGCAGCTACAGAATCGATCTTGTCCTGTCGGCGCTTCTTGTAGAGTTTGCGGTTTTTGTTGGTGTCCTCTAAGACGATGCAGTTTCCCATGCAGTAGGACATCAACTTTTCATCAAAAATAAGGCATCGATTCTCTGCCAATTTCTTAAGCTCGCCAAGGGGAACTGACTCGGTCTTTGCTCCTTGAATTACTTTAACAATACCATAAGGACCATTTTCATTCGACCAACGCTCAACAAAATCCTTAGCATTATACGGGTCGAATCCAAAAGCACAGACATCATATTCGGAATCGTTAATGAATTTATCAAGATCATCATAAATAGCATTCATATCAAGGACGACTCCATCCATCACAACCAATGATCCTTCGTTCATAAACTCTTCATACTTAAGCCTAGTAGCCATTGTAAGTTTTGCCATGGTATCGGAACTCACATAACAACGAGTCTTGATACCAAACTCTCCTCTAGGAAGAGGAAATATAAACGTAAATGCACAGAAGTCATCGCCCATAGAAAGATCGGCACCCATAGCACAAGGCATACGCCAATAGCTATGAGGTTTATGAACCACCGTTTCTTCATAAGTGAAGAAATAGGTATAGCCTTCCATGGGAATTCCGAAACGCTTTGCGAGAATATCGTTCCTAGTACTAGGAGCCTTTTCTGCGCGCTCAACATCAAGTTGGTACGTTTCATAAGAAACTGTTTTTCCAAGATTCGGAGCAGCCTTAAGCCACATATGAGGATCGGAGACTTCTCGAACATCGTCGAGTTTATAATACCAAATCGAGTAGTGCGGATTGATGTATTCTCCTTTAAGGATGTCCATCAATTCCATTTTGATCGTGTCGCCGACACCATTACGAACAGTACCTTCAGATGAAATAGCTATGATCAAGTACTCGCGATCGACGTCCTTTGCACAGCTTTGCTCTAGGGCACCGATGACATCTTCTCGAACGTCGCCAGAAAGCCACTCGTCGATAGTAGCTATCTGAATGTTAAGCCCCTGCATCTTATCGACTGACATAGGCCTAGCTTCGAGAATTGAATCGGTAAGGAAGTTCTGAATACCCTTTTTAGTGGCAGCTAGTTTAGGACGATTAGCTCTAGAACCAGTGGTATTCTGCAATGAACCATCAGTCATGAACTTAAATAGAGGACCTCGAGCCCTAGTAATTGCGGTTCGTAACGGGGATAGAACCTCGTCTGCCTGAGCAATTGTTGGAGCAGTTGTTACTTGATGGGTTGTAGAAGTATCAACCGTCAAAAAATATCCTTGCATGTTTGATGCATACATAGATTTCGCAGAACCACGAGAAGTGATGATAACTTGTTTTGTAGTAAGACGGCGAAGTTTTTTTCTCATCTCATAATGCCCGCCGTGATTATTTGGATCTGGTATATACTCGGATCGCTCTATGTAATATTTCCAAGCAAGAGCATCTTCGGCCCATAACTTAAACGTATCAAGCAAATGCATATCAGATCCATCGGTTAATGTAAGCTCATTATCGCAGAAAGCACAAAAACCGTCGATGGCTTTATCGTCGTAGTAAAAACGAGGATCAGCTATTCGTTCGTCAATTCGGTTCATCTGCATCGAAATTTCTTTACATACTGGTATTTCTCCTCGCATTACGGCATCTCTAAATAGACCATAATAGTATGGAGTAGCAGTATTCGATAAACTCATAGCATAATCACCTCACTTTTAAGACTTTGTATCTGTCTTTTCATGGAGAACCTCTAGGGTTTTATGTCAGTTTACGCCAACATCTTGAAAGGAGAAGCCGTCACCATCGGCTTTTTGATTACTCTAGAGGCTCTCTATGAGAAGACAGAATGGTGCGCTCGGTGGGAATCGAACCCACGACCTTGGGATTAAAAGTCCCCTGCTCTACCTACTGAGCTACGGGCGCGTGAACAACAAGAGGATCCCTCAAGAAAAGAAACCAGAAGAGGAAGCTTGTTGGAAGAAAGCTTTGTACGCGATCGAGAGATCCTCTTGTCGTTACCAAAATTAAGAAACTAACTTCCATCCGTTAGGATAGACGTCCGGAGACCATACGTTACCGTCGATAATAGACTCGTAAATATGGTCGTTGTACTTTACGCGATCGCCCTTGTTATAACAATCAACAGCAGATGTCGGCTGCTTCCATTCGGAAGGCTCGTCTGGGTCAGGATCAGGAGAAGGCGTTGGAGTAACAATCTCGTCAAGCTTCTTCCGTATCTCTGCTATCGCAGCCTCGTTAGCAGCGACTCGAGAATATAGATCAGCATAGGAATCCTCGGGCTTTGCTTTATTACGAGCCTCCATAAGAACCCTGGTTCGCTCTTCGTCAGTAAGTTTGCCCTCGACGAAAAGCTGATCTATACGCTGAGTGATAACATTCAGATCAAACACGCCAGAAATAGCTGCTTCAACAATATCAACATATTCTTTGGACATAGAAAAACTCCGTTCAAGCCGAAGGTGGTTTGATAAATATAACCACCGGAGATTTTTTAAAGAGGCTGGCGATGCGGGAGGGGTGCCCGGTTCGCGAGACACCCTCCCCCCTCCCTTTTTAGGATATGGAATGTCTATTTCATATCTTTTTGACCTTCTTATATAGGCCTGAAGGATTCATTTCAATGATTTCGTCGATTGCAGCCTCGATGTCACGAGCCTGAGAGGTCGGGCTGAGATCGTCAGACGTCTTGACAATCCTTGCAAGGTAGCCTGACGTATGGTAACCCTTCGATTCATCGTATGCATACCAGTTATCGAAGTCCAGTATAGGATCGAAGGGATTGTCAATAGTTGTGATGTAGCATTCCAAACGTGATCACTCCCTTCATTGGCCTATGATCATGGGTAAAAATATGACTCGCTACACCTTGACGATCTCCTGAACCATACTCACAGATATGCCTAGTGAATCGGCAATCTCGGCAAGAGTATAGCCGTTAGAATATAGCGTCTTTGCCCTGGATCTCTTAGCAGGGGATATGACTCTAGAATCCCTAGGCATAGCTCGTTTCTTCAAAGCGTCGAGATCAGCATTGTTTATAATATTCTTGAGCATGGAATCAGATATAGCGCCAGCTTGAATGGCTTCCCACTCTTTGTCAGACAATATGATCTGCTGCTTCTTAGCTCCCGTTTTAACTCGAGCCTCAGATAACGCACGACCCTTAAGCTTCTTAATATCGTCCTTGTCCATGTCCGGATTAGCGGTTCGAACAGCTCGAACTTTGGCGTTAGCTAGCAATATGGCTTTGCGCTCTAACGGACGATTCTTCATCGCTGTATTAAGCTTGGCTTTGAGTGACGAGTACTCTTCGGAATATACCTTATGCGCCTCAGCAGAATATGTAATAGGCTTCGTAGAATGAGCTTCCCGACGACATTGGCCCCCAAGGGCTTTAAGCTTATTAGCGTGCTCAGCATAAATATTCTCCATCGAAGAGCCTGAGGAAAGAGAATATGCATCATCCGTCTCGGCCATCTTAGTCGACGACACGGTCCTAAATATAGGCTTACCTGTCTCACGGTAGATCTTCTTGCCTTCAGAATATCGCTTCTTCTCGGAATCGGTCATCTTAGAGACGTCTGTAATAAGCTCACGCTTACGATAAGTCTCGCCAGTCTCTCGATAGACCTTCTTACCAGACAAATATCGATTAAGCTCGTCTTCAGTCATCTTCTTAGGATTTGTTATCTCTTTTCGAGCCTTAGGATTTGACTGAGAAGAAGCTCTAGAAATAAGAGTAGAGGCACCGGCCCTTGCACTGCCCTGATAGCGGGCCTTCAAATATGCAATGTTGTTGTCGATAGCCGACTGCTTATAGTTCAAATTATGTTTTTCGGCGTCGATAATAACCATAGAGTGTCGAACTGCCGCGGCAATATGCTCTGGAGGAGCACCCTTAATGGTCATGTCGGTAATAAGATTCGACACATCGCCCATTTGACGCTGTTTATTAAAGCCGGAACCCTTAACCTCGGGCATTCCAGGATATGCTTTGTATTGGATCTTCGGATCGAAATTCTTCAAACCATCCAACGGTTTGGAAGATATGATCTTCGTTCCAGACGTAGGAATAACGAGAACCGTATCGCCATCAAAATCGGCTCCAGATAACCGTTCGGCTACTGAAGAATTTATACCAACCGCGTCGATAGCATTACCTATAGTACTCTTAGCGTCTTTGTTTCTGTTATTTACCTTAAGACGCGGAATCTCGAAAGTACCACCATGAGGATATCGAATAAGAACGACTTCTTCCCCATCTCGATATGACGGAGCATAGATCTCATTGTCCTTAAGAGATGGAATCGGTAAAATAACTTTCGACGCCTGACGGGGAAGACCTGCGGCTTTCAAATGTACTGCAGCGGCATCACATTCATCGGCCATTTTTTCAAGAAGTTGTTTTCTAAGCGTAGGATTTGTTAGCTTAGAAATATCATTATACTCATCGAATTTAAGATCGTAAGCTAATTTAAGCTGTTGTTTAGCGAGAGCTAGACTCTGCTTCGAGAGCATCTGCGAAGATAACGTCTTACGCCAAGTATTCCAGTCGCCTTGCTCATTGACGATATTTATAGCGGACTGTTGGCGTTTTCCTTTCGAGTCCGTATAATATCGCTGCGCTAAAATAAGATCCTTGTCCATCTTGATAGTAGCGCCAAACGGGTTCTCGGGATCATTCTTCATCTCTTTGAGGACCGAATTATCTTTATGGCCCTTTAGCGGAGTTCCAGACTGCTTGTTAGTGTTAAATATGACGTCAACGCCATCTGGCATGTTGTCAGAATATACTGCCATGCCTTTGAGATAGTGCGTTCCATCGACAGCTATACGAACCTGTGCATATTGAGCATTGCCCAAAGAAATATCGGGCACGCCTCTACGCAGCTCTATGACGCCGTCTTTCTCGATACCGCCATCATCACCATAACGAACCTTGATTCGCTTTGAGGATATAGACACTGGCGGCTTGATAGAATCAACGGTTCGTCCGCCATCTTCAGAACGAAAACCAGGCATAGATATAGATTCGCGATTCTGATAGACCTCAGAATATGTCGAGCCAGGCTTGGCTAAAACCTTGATAGAGGTCATTTTGCCTGTTCCAGGCTGCTCTTCACGAATATAGTGGATCTTGTAGCCCTGATCCTCAAGCATATCGATCGCGTTGTCGAGAGCGGTTCTTGTAATACCGAGATGATTCTCGACACCGCCACCAATATCCAAATATGGCTGATCCTCGAGAGATTTCTTGAGCATTGTAGCGGTGTTAGTAGCGATTGACTGCTTCTCCGCAATACCCGGGTCTAGCCAAGAACGAACAGTAGACTCATTAACGCCCATTCGCTTACCAATGGCGGTGTTAGAATATCCCTTGTCCTTCAAACGCCAAGCCTCAGCAACGTTTGCAGCTCGAACCTCATTCTTAGCATTAGAGTATTTAGCTCGAAGCTGACGAATAGAGAGATCCATTGAATCAGCAATATCTTTCTCGGCCATTCCAGACTTCTTCAGACTATTAACATAGCCGTAAAAACCATCAAGAGACTGATATGGATTCTCGCCACTGCCCCAAGGATATCGACCGGAATGGCGAGGAGTACCATAGTGATAGAGTTCTTCGTCATCTTCAAATATAGATGCTTCATCCATCATAGTTCCTCGCCTCCGTTTCTCAGTTCCTCAATACATGCATCAAATGCTACAGTTTTGTCCATAATGTGAAATATGTCATCAGGATTCGGCTCCTCGACCACCACATCATTAGACTGATAAATACGAAGCTCTATAGAAATATCATTAGGCTTCACATCGTACTCGAGACAGAAAAATGCAGCATAGATCTCGAGCTGAATCATTGATACCCTAGAAATGCCAGTCTTAAGATCATGAATCCTAAGAAGACCATCTCTGAAAGATATGGCGTCAGCCGTACCAAATGCATTCCTTGAGTAAAATAAGACTTGCTCTGGAGTCATTCGATAACCTATAGCATCATTAACATACATATTAATGGTCTGCTTGTTCTTAGGAAGTCGAATGCCTAGCTTTATAGCCTCGCAAGCAAACTCGTGAAGCCTAGAACCTCGTTCAGCAGCCTGAAAGTTGGAATATGTACGAATAAGCTTCTCTTCGTCATAGTTAACCCAGGCATGCTTGCTCGCGCTAAGAAATGCGTGTTGCTCCACATACCCCGAATGCGTGTTGAAGTTCATTCAGAATATCCTCTCTATTCTCTGGATAGATGAATGCGGCATAAGACATCGCGCCGAGTTTATCAACATAATATTGCTGATTAGGTCGATGCGAAGCCTTACTGTTTCGCTTGCACTCAAGCATTGCCCATTTGTCTTTGTACAAAATAAGGACATCGGGGATTCCTTGAATATAGTTAGGATCGTTCTTCAGTATCACGCATCCTGGAAATACGACTTTCAGGTCACGTATGAGCTCCGCCTGAAAGGCGTTCTCTTTCTTAGCCATCTTAGAGATCGCCTCCCAAAGAAAAATAAGAGAAGTAAAATCGGGCCAAAACGGTCAAATTTTACCTCTCTCTCTATTATAGCACATGTTTTCGCCGCGAATTAGACATAGCCAATGAATTTCTTCTCGTTGAACTTCTTCTTGTTCTTAAGAGCTCGAAATATGGCTTTGTCTATTCCCGACTTGGTCTGGAACCTGTAATACCATAGATCAAAATATGGCGTGTTGAGTCGATCGATCCTTCCAGAAGCTTGCTCCATAATCTTATATGAGTAGTTCAAAGAGTAAAATATGATGGTGTCCGTCTGAACACAGTTCCATCCTTCAGCGCCGGCCGTATACTGAACCAAATATACCCATCGATCCGTAGTCGGTATGGATTCGTGTTTATGGCCGTTCAATTCGCCATAACAAATATGATTCTCGTCTAGTAGTTCTCTAAGAAGCAAAAGCTCGTAGTCAAAGTTGTAGAATATGATAACTTTCGGACGCTTCGATAGAACCTCAAGCAACTTACTTTGCCTGGAAATATCGGAGTTAACTACACGCCTCATAGTATAACAAGCGTCAGCGGCGTCTCGTATAGGCTCTTCAGAATATGGATTCCATCGATCCACAGATACTTGCTTGTAAAGCTTTAGATCATAGTCTACAAAAATATCCTCAACATGGCGAGTCGTATGTCTAGGACATGGCATATCAACGGTAATCTTATTTCGCAATCGCTCGAGTTTGTTAACCCCAACGTATCTCTCGATCTTGGGGTATTTGGCGAACCGAGAAAATATTGCATGCTCTCGCAAGAAGGCGGTCTTGTTCCGATAGAAGCCATTAGCTATAAAGACTGGAATATAGTCAGACCACGTATCTCCTGGAGTGGCGGACAACAATATCCATCGATTGTTCAAAGCAATCTTTCTAAACGCTTGAACCCACGCTCCATACCCAACCAATCTTTGTTCGTCAAATATGAAGAATGCGTCCTTTACACCGTCGTACTTTTTAATGTTATTCCAACTGTCAACCGTTGCTCGGACTTTGTGCCAGCATGACTCTGGATGCGTCGAGAGCAAAAATGGTATGCACTCAGCCTCCCACTCCATAGTATCGCGCTTTCTGGCCGTTGTGATAATATAGAGATCCTTCGGATGAGTCATCGGCAATATAGTTCCATCCTCATCAATCCCTCCGCCACACTCCTTGCAAAAATAATAGGCTATGGCGGTACGGGACTTGCCAGATCCGACCCCACCACAAAGGATGGAGCCGGACCGAAGCTTGTCCACTGCTTGTTGTTGATGAGGATATAGACTAACGTTCATCGGTATCGAATGGAACGTCATCCATAAAATTCGCGTAGTCGTCAGCGAACGGATCCTCGTAATCACTATCCACAAGATGGAAATATCCGATCACGAGGCAAGCCTTAACACCAGACTTGTTGTGGTAAGTCCAATTATACTGACGAAGAAGGAGATCGGCGCCATCAATATATGCCCGATCAAGCGCTCCAACCTCGTCCTCAGAAACCTGACGCTTACGACCATCAGTGACGAAATATACCAGAGGCGGACGGAAGTTGTACTTCAGAGAGACCTTGAGGGTATACTCGGTATCGTAATCCTTGTTCTCTGGCTCGCGAACATGAATATCCCATCCGTCAGCCATCATCTGCTTAGCGAGATCCTCAGGAATAGAAATAGTGAAGTTCCTATCGCCAGCACGATTATAATCACTCTCAGTGCCAGAGAAATTGCGCCACGTACCGCGAGTGAGAACCTTAGCGTTCTTGATCTTGCACGTAACCTCGTTGTTCATAATTACTCCTTAAAAATACTTTCTACTAAAACAATAGATTCTTAACAAAAACAGCTAATGCGATACATCCAAAGACTCCACAAATAAATCTTGGAGTAAGGATCGTCATTGGGAGATTGAGTCCCCAGAATATGATTGAAAGTGTTATGGCTAGAACTAACCATAGTATTAACATGCTGGATACTACTTCTATAAATTTATTCATCTCCGGCAATCACCCCACAATCACTTCGTTCTGGACACTTCTCGCATTCGGAAATATCGGCCTGCTTATGTTCTGGATCAGAACACCATGTCGGCTTTTCGGGAGAATATTGCCTATCCCCCATCGGGAATGTATCCTCATCGACGAACCAGTTGAAATCTCCATATTTGGATATCTCCTCAACGGCATCGTCCACAAACTTTCTATAGTATGATTCGTCAATATCGGATTCCTTCTTCAGCGTCCTGACCATCTCGGACTCAAGCCATCTATAACCCTTTGTCCCTGTAACAGAATAATACTTCCCGTCTTTCTCGCGAAGCATGATTCCTCCACCACATCCAGGTTTGATCGGGCAGAACTCTCCGACCTTTCCGACGAAAGAATATGAATGTTGATTGTCCGGCAACGACTCGTTCATGTCTAAATATATAGCTGTTGTGACAGACTTGGTCTCGCATAGATCCTTGAACTCAATCGGCTCGTGAGAAAATAGAGTCTTGTACACATACGGTTGGGCGAACTGTGCTCCAGTCGGGAACCATTCACCATTATGCTCTCCATAGCACGAATGAGCAATATAAACCGACTGATTCACAATGCACATACGGTCATACGTAGATTCATGCTCGAAAGAATATCCGTACTTCTTTCCGTACTCCATGACGAACTCTGCCATTTCACGAGTGACATCAGCAAGCTTGATTGAGTCGGTCTTAATATGAACGACTGTCCATCCATGCTTCTGACATTCATGCTTCAAGTTGATCATGAATAAGGCACCGCGCTTCGCGACAATATTGTCGACATTCCTAGGGTCACGGAATATGTTGTCAAATTTTGCGGATGTCAGCCCGTACACAGAGTTAATAACTGTCTTCAGACCAGCAGCAAGATCCTTAGCAGAATATGAGGAGGTTCCATCCTCGATACCCTTAATAAACGGAATAAGCTGTCCGTCCATCAGAGCCTCGGCTTTCTTCCACTCACCATGCTTGACGTAAACTCGAGCCTGCTTAATATCCGAGAAACGCTTCGTGTATGGACCGAAGAGATTCAACTGCTCGATAGAAGTAGGATGCATCGAAGCAATATCGAACAGACCGACATTCTTATACATTCCAGGCTCAGAATATACGTACCCGCCTTCGCCAGTCTCCTCGCCCATGTAATGGCTAACAATGCCCTTCTTCGTCAGCTCGTAAGAATATCCGGGGAAAATCGTGGAGAGATCCGTATATACGAACTGATCCTGAGGATGTCGGTTTGACCCAAATATGATCCTAGCCGAATGCTGGTTCGTAGTATCGTTGACACTCAGCCCACTAAGCTCTGCAAGAATTTGACGAGCGGCCCAATCTCCTGAGAGATGGTTGAAGACAGCCTCTGTGGAGATAACGTCGTTATCGCAATACTCTGCGACCCGAACCCACTTCTCCTCTGGAACCGGCTGATCCCAAGGAAGACCCAACTCCTGGTGATGGATTCCGAGTTTGATCTCCCACTTCTTAAGGCTCATCTTATTGCCAGCGCTGGCAAAGTCATACACATCCGTGTACGAAATAGAATATGCCTCCGCAAACATCGCATTACGGTCTCCGCTGACGATCCTCTGACTCAGATGGTAGAGAGCAATGTTCGTGTATCCCAAATATCTGGCATACAGGATGTGGTTGTCGTACTTTCGACAATTGAATCCGATAAGGCGCTGCTTCATCAACGTTTCGATCTCGGATGGCTCAGGATTGATCATCCTAACACATGAAGAATCGCCAGCATACTTCCAATTAACCAAGAAGAGGTTAGGAAATACCTCAACGTCGAAGAAGACCAGTCGATCATCGGAATATGAGAGATCGGCATCACTCGGCTCGTCGGACTTGAACTTCATTTTGTTGACGAGCTTCACGCAATACTCGGCTTGATGAGAGCTATTGTTAGCAAACAATAATATGCGCTGATACATGTCGCTCACATCATACTTGAGCCCTGAAGAATATGCGTCCTCGAGAATCTTGTAGATGAAGTCAATGCTAGGTTTGGTCCCAGGATGAATTTCCTTGTTAAGGTTTCGTTCTATCTGGGCTCGCAAACTTCGCTCGCTCTTGACGGTTTTAAAATTCAACACTTTCTTTTCTCCTTTCAAGGGTAGTCCGCTCGAAATATGCGCTATTGGAAGATTATTACATTTGGTGAGCCTTCGTCTAAGCGCGGATTTACCGGAAAATACCTTTACCTCGATCCCTTCCGAATATAGCGAACTCAATTTGGTTGGATCTCCGTCGTAAATATAGTGTAGATGTACTCCTGCACCTCCCTTGCTAAACTCGGCATACGTCGGAGGAAAATCAGCAGCAGCCTTCAGATTAAGCTCGGCGGATTTATTGCCAGAATCGTCTTTTAAATCGAAGTCGACAACAATATGATTCTCGGGGACTCGAACGTAATGAAGCTTCCTTGTATCAATATCAGAGAGCGATGTGGTAACGTCAGTCCATTTCTTCTGAGGAGTTTCATCCTCTTTTGCGTATTGGGCCGCACAGGAGGCCATATCACGGTCGAATATACTCTCAGTACAGTCCAGTACCATAGGATCTGAAATATCGTGCGAAACGGGCTCCTGCGATGTCTCAGGGCCTAATCCGAGCTTGTCGAATAAAAATTCACCATAATAATTACGAACTTGAGTGCCGTCCAATAGCCTTGTTCGAAGAGAAAACGTCTGAAAATAATTCTTCAGCTCCTCTCGGAACCTATACTTAGGCATCACATACTCGACTTTAGCATCATTACAATATACCTTGTACATCTCGTAAGCCTGTTTTAGACTGACACCATCTTGCTCCTTGAAGACAGAATATGAGTCTTCTACGAAGTTGAAGAACACGTCAGTCTTAAACATCATCTCGATCGGTCGGTATCCGTCGTAATAGTTCTCGCCCATTCGTAAATATGTCTGCAGACATTTATACGCGATTCCTCCGAGCTCAAACTTTATCTGATTCATCAGATAAAAATATCTTTTAGAATCGATCTTTCTCCCTGACGGCTTAACGTCAATCAAGCGACGAATAATGCCGGACTTCGCATCGGTGATCTTTACAGGCTTATTGGTGGCCATGAAGAGAAACGCGTTAACTCGAGCATTATATGGCGACTTGAATTTCTCATTCATCAACATGTTCTCATGAGACACGATTGAATTTAACTTCGTGTTGTCTTCGATGCGAGACAGATCGCCATCGTGTTGTATCGCGACCAACGGATTTGACTTGAAGACCTCTGTAGAGAATATGTTTTGAGACGTTGCTAAAGACTTAGCGTCAAATACTGCCGTGTAGCCTTCGAAAAGTTGCTCAATGATGTTGAGCACCGTCGACTTTCCTGCGCCAGCAGCTCCATAGAGGACGATAAACTTCTGAATCTTCTTCGAATCCCCGGATACGATAGAGCCAATCGCCCATTCAAGCTTCGCTCTCTCGTCTGGATCGTAGAGAGTCGATAATATTTCTTCAAATGCCGGGCATGGAGCTTCTTCAAGCGGATACGGGAGTTTCTTGCTCGAGTAGTCATCTTTCTTAACCTCCTGATTAGAAAATATCAGTTTGTTATCCAATTGGTGAAAGACGTCTGGCATCGTCTTAATCCACTGAGAATATGTCTTCCAAGACGTGGATCGGTACGAACCCATGTAGTCTACGAATATCGGGCAATCGTACTTGTCGCTCATCTCGCTCTCGTAGTTCTCGAGATCCGAGTCAACAATATCGCGCACTTTCAATTCTTGCGTAGACCAAAGCTTTGTGGATTCATCCCATATGGCGTAGAAAGCATGACCGCGAACCATGAAGTCAGAAAATGTGCCGATCTGAAAGTCTGGATAGATCTCTAACTTCTGAGACTCTCCTCGACCGCTAATCTGCTTACGAATTTTGTAGAAATCCAAGATACCTCCTTTCAAGCTAAAAATGGTCGATTTTAACGAATTTTGGGGTTTGTGACACTTTTGCCATCTTAGGCACCCATTTATATATATATATATATATA
>ERZ808245.91-NODE-91-length-55952-cov-10.634077_pt1 | contig 55952 bp, 81 predicted proteins | sample MGYA00521243_ERZ808245 | MGnify/ENA primary metagenome ERZ808245 (study PRJEB31516, sample SAMN03275576) | gut metagenome | biome: mammalia-associated habitat; material: feces | host: Papio cynocephalus | place: Kenya | collected 2012-07-07 ... | reverse complement strand
CTTACTTACTTACTTACTTACTTACTTACTTACTTACTTACTTACTTACTTACTTACTTACTTACTTACTTACTTACTTACTTACTTACTTACTTACTTACTTTTAGAAGTTCCATTTCTTGTTGAAAGACGAATCGGGAATCGCCTTGCCTCTTGTGGGCAAGTCGGCGATTCTCTTCTACAACTACTACATTAAATCATCACATTACAACTACTACATTAAATTTTCCTACGTCATATGAACTACGTTTATATTTGTTTTAATCTGACTATCGTCAGCTTAAAACTGATTTAAATGTCACTGCTAAAATATTTTCTATAACATTTTACTTCCTAATAGAAATAATTTCTTTAGATTCTTCATCATAATACCATTTATCATCATAATACCATTTATAATATTCGTCTTCATAAATAAAGATAGGGTTGGACATAGAAATGAAATAATGATAACCTTTAAACAAACTATATCCATAGCCTACATTTTCTATTTCATTAAGATTATCTAAAGGTGTGAAGCTGTAAGTTTTATTTGTTTCCTTATCAAGAATTACTATAGAATGTGGATATTTAAAAGTAACATTAAAAGCGGAACTTCGTAAAGTTTGTGTTCCTATAAATTGTAAATTTTTACGAGGTGGGCAATAATTAAATTTTAATTTGGAATGTTCAGAACAAACCCGTCTTAAAGAGCTATAAAGGAAATGAGTTTTTGGAATCTCAACAACTTTCTCATAAGGAATGACTTCAAAGAAACCATTTTTCTCTGGTTTTACTTTAAAATATAAATTGTTACCTATATAAAGAAGATATAGATCATTTTTTCCAACTCTATAAATTGAAAGATTTTCATTTATCTTGTTTTTCTTAATAGGAATATCTTTCAGTCTGCAATAAGCGATGCCGATGCCGATTGCATAATTCCATTTATCATCTTTGTGGCATTTAGCTATTGCCCTCTTTCCTGTCTTTACTGAAGTAGCAATGACTTGTCTTTTATGGGAGTAGATGAAAACACTTCTATCTCTTAAAGCTCTTTCTGCCATTCTCTGTAAGAATTTTTCATTATACATTTAACTCACCTCTACTATAATTAAATCTTTTATTAAGTTCATCTATGACTTTTTCACAATCTTTCTTTTCCTTAAAATAAAATCTTGGAATGCCGTTTCTTCCAACTAATGTTGCCCCATATTCATCTCTAAGATAACGTAGATAGTTTGGATAGGATAAACCAAGTAAGCGTGAACCGAGAATCCAGTAGGAAGCTTTATACGGCGATTCTATTTTCGGTCCAAGTTCATTACACAACGCCATTGTTACTGCTGGAATGTAATTGCCGTCCATTGTTTCAAATAATTCAAAAGCTTTCATATTGTTATCTCCTTTCTTATTTCTTCAAGTTCCTTTAATTCCTCATCGGTAAACCATAACAAGGTATTTACTTCGTCATAATTAAGTTTGACGTAAGAAGCTTCTTGCTCACATTTCTTTTCTTCTACTTTATCACAAGGTTTATATCCATCAATGAGATAGCGAGTAACAGAAGCTGTTGATATGCCGAGTTCTTTTGCTACTCTTGTTTTGTTCTGATAGGTGTAGTAAAGTTCATTTATTTGTTTCTTTTGTTCTTCTGTTATTCTCGCCATAATGATTCCTTTCTCAGATGTCATCAAACATTGGTGCGTAATCTCTAATGTGATTATGTGTTACTGTGGCAAGCAGTCTTTCTTTTCTGTCGTGCTCTTTGAGATAAATATAACCAATGTCTGTTGTTATTGCCTGTTGTCCTTTTGGATAGGTAAAATTTTTTGCTGCCTCTTCTAAATAGGCTAAGTCTAAAGTTTCAATTTCCATTCTGCCTTTATTAGAAATGAGAACGAAAATGAATTTGCCGTCTTTGGTAAAGATGGGATTGCAGTCTTTAAAGTTGCAAAGCCATTTTACTATGTAGTGATCGTGCTGGCTGATGGTGATGAGATGAGTTTTAACTAACATCTAATATTTATTCCTTTCTCATTTACTATAATAATTATATCATATTATGATGAAAATGTCAAACAATAAATCTTGTTTCCAGTCTATTTTCTTTTACATTATACATATGATAATAATCGTCATCTATCTGTAAAGGAATATATTTATTAAAAACAGTTTCATATATTGTAGCTTCTTCATCTATATCTTCTTTTATAAACCAAGAACATAAATCTTTTTTGTCAAATTTCTTTAATCTATATTCTATGATGCCGTTTTCTTTTTCTGTATAATTAGGATAATTGTTATATGATTTTAATTTATCTTTTTCTCTTTTAGGAATGTCGTACCAAATAACACTCAATAGTTCAGATGATGGCGATGGCTCAAATGTCACTTCAATATTATCTTTTATCACATAGTCTTCCACATCAATCTCTTGAGCAAATTCGCCAGCTAATATCTTATTGCCTTCAGATATCTTAAAGAAATGCTTTTCATCTATTCTATAGTAAAGTTGTCCTTGATACTCTATTATCTGTCCTTTATAAGGATTGGGTTCTTTATAATAGTTCAAGTGTTTCTAATCTCCCTGATATAGTATTTACACAATGAAATAAATTGCCATTCAACTGTAAAGGAATGTAATTAGTAGATATCTTATTTATGGGAACCTTTCTCAGAATGCTTTCATTTACAAACTTATAATAAAGCATTATAAAATTTTGTTTTAAAGTGTAATTAGGATTGATTGTAGCAAGACAATTTTCATCAATTTTTATTACTCCATTGAAGAAATATTCTATAGGGAAACGATTATTTTTAATACTGAGTCCTTTAAAAGCAATCATTGCTGGGTCTGGAGATTCTTCAAATCTCATTTTAGGTTTACAGCAAATTAAATCAATATCATCTGTTTTTGCTTTCTTAATCACATTTTGTCCTGCACAGACAGTCCAAACACCTTTCGTAAATTCATCAGCTTCAAGAAGTGTTAAAGAAGAATCTTCATCTTTTATTACATAAAATTCTTTATCTTCATCGTCACAATAAATGATACAACCTTTTAAAGACTGTTCTTCTTTTATCTTAATGCCTTTAAGTCTGCAATAAGCAATGCCGATTCCATAATTTGTATCAAACAAATCATCTTTGTGACACTTTGCAATGCCAACTTTGCCTGTCACTAAAGAAATGCAGAAGGTCTTTCCCTTTGAGATAGAAGAACGAATACCAACTGCGTTATCCTTGATTGCTTTCTTTGCCATCTTATAAATAAAGTTCTTATCGTACATACTATATCTCCTTATAAATTCTATCTTTAGCTATCTCCATATAATCTTTATTTATCTCAACACCAATAAACTTTCTATTATTTCTCAAACAAGCAACTCCTGTTGAGCCACTTCCCATAAATGGGTCGAGCACTGTCATTCCTTCATCAGTAGCATTTCTTATATGGGGTTCTATGAATTCGACAGGTTTAATAGTAGGGTGATGATAAAGATTTCTTTCTTTCTTATTTGCTGGACTTACATAAAATGTTTTAGCATCTTCATAGCAATTTGGATTACAAACTCCTTTACCTTTAAAATAAAGAAGAAAATCTGTATCAGTTAAATATTTTCTTGAATAGGCAGGCATTGGATTTGTTCTATGCCAAGTTAAGATTTCAAAGTTTAAATTCTTTCTACCTAAATAATAATTAAGATATTTAGGAATTTGCTTTTTATTGCACCAAACAAAAATATTAGGTTCTTTACAGACTCTAAGAAATTCTTCACCATAACCTACAATATCATAGCCATCGCCGAATCCATTTTCTTTAACTTCGCCTAAGGCTTTTTTAAATCTACCTTTCTTACTAAGCCAACCACCGCCTTGTATGTCAACGTCATACGGAGGGTCAGTAAAGATGCAGTCAATGGAATGAGATGGAATTCTCTTTAATACGTCCATTGCATTTTCATTATATAATGTTATATCAGAACCAGTCATTTTCTTCGCACTCCTTATTATATTCCATTCTTGCTTCTCTATAAACTTTATATTGTTCATCATTTAGACAAGCCATTTCATTTTCATACTCACAATTAAATCCCAAAGCCTGAAGAACATCATAATCACCTTGCCAATTTATCTGATACTCGTGGTTCGCCATTTCATAAAGAACGGCTGATTTAAAGAAATCTAAATCCTGCATAGCATCATCTAATTCTTTAGCATGGCGTTTAAGAGTTGAATAGATGAGCTCTGCATCTTCCTTCTTAATGATTGAACCACTCGGTCCTTGAATAAGAACGTCTTTTGCCGTTTCTTCTGTTACACCAACTTCATCATAGATTTGTTTTAGCTGACCATCATTAAAGGCAAAATAAAGTGGCAAAGTATTTGTTTCTTTCATTATTCTTGCATTCATCTGTCTATATGTCTCTTTCATAATATTAAACCTCTCTTATCAATACTGTTCTATATTCATATGAATCTAATTTAGTGTAACAAGTCTGTTCTATAAAGAAATTTACCCATCTCTGAAAATCTTCATTATCATAATGATAATTGTTAATCATTACAAGGTCTGCTTTACTGTTTAAAATAATAGATTGTATAACGTCTACCATTTGTGTTTGTAAAGAATCAAAGACTTCATCAGGAGAAATTGTTAATATTACTTTGTCTTTCAAGATTACATTCTTATAATCATTATATTCTAAATTTTTTGGTATAACATCTTTTGCTACCAAATACTGAATATAATCACTAATGGCAAAGAATCTAAAAGGTGGAGTCTCTTCAGTAGTTAAGTTATCAAAATCACAAATTTTATTGATATTTATTTCCATTTCGTTACTTCCTTTCTCATTTACTATATATATTATACCATAAAATGCCTAAAATGTCAAATTATTTTTCTTCTCTATAATATATTTCTTTTGATTAGGATAACTTACCATCTTATCACCTCTCTTCTAAAATAAAAATAATAATATTTATATATTATTATCTATATTATATATTTCTCTACTAATTTTCTGCAATACCGAGGGCATGATTTTGCAGGGGTATCTTTGGGAAATTTGCAGGGGTCAGGCACGATTTTGCATAGGCAGTGTTTTTTTCAAATGAATTGGAAAATTTTATTATATTTCTTGCAAAATTTTTCCAAAAAGCACTAATAAAAAAAGACTATGGATTTCATCTCCATAGTCTTGATTCTTAGCCTTCTATCATAAGAACATTTTGTTTAACAGGTGCATTGAGATAATATTCAGGTTTAGAAAGAACTATGTTGTAATCTTCTTTTCCTTGGAAATCATCAATAACTTTCTTTTCTTCCTCGTCCATCTGTTCATAAGTCTTTTTACCATAAGAAGGAGGCAACCAACCTCTGTGCTTCGCTGCATAAATGTTAAATCTCTTTATTAGTTCTGGACAGGTGAACACTAAATGACAAGTGCCTTTTTTGTAGAATGTGGCATTAAAAAACTTACACGGAATATTTTTCATAGTACCTTGATTGAAATAAGACTCAATGATTTCTTTTAAATTAACATCTGCTGTTAAATTCCCATCAAAGAAATTTAATATGCGTTCAATATCAGATAGTACATCATAAGCTTTATATTCTCTTGGCTTATTAGAGTATTCATCAAAGATACCATAAACTGGAATAATAACTTTCTTATCAATCTTCCAAGCTTTATTTGTTTTCCAGCCATCATATAAATGTTTGTTTTTTGAACATTCTGGATAATAAGTATGTTCTTCTGTTAGTCTATCATACATTTTTTCTATTTCTGTTTCTATGCCCTTCTTCACGTGGACATTCATATCATTTAATAGCATTTTAATATTAAATTTTGAAAAATCGTATTCTTCATAAGTTGCTACTTTTTTTCTATATTCCTCTTGTAAAGTTGATGTTAATTGTCCTGTTATTTTTTCATTAGTAAGTAAAGCTGTCCAATATTTCTTTCTTACATTCTTAACATAAGTGTTAACTGTAATAGGATTCTGTCCACTCTGATCCATTAGCCTGATTAAGCTATAGCCATATAAGTTTGTTTTATCACTAAAGCTTGGCTTAAGATAAGGTGTTAAGTCTTTATAAAGCTTAATCAACTCTAAGCCTGATTTAATTTCTATTTTATAACGATTTATAATAGATTCAAGAAAGTCTATTACTTCTATTTCAGCTTTTTCATCTGCATTAAATTCTTCATAATGTTCTTCATTTTTAAAATGCTCATATATTACTGATTCTTCTTTTCTTGGTGGTATTATAATCTTAATTAAAGCAACTTCAACATCTGTTTTTCGTTCTGCCATGCTAAATCCGTTCTCTATAAATTCAATTTGTGCATTATATTTTTCAAGTAATTCAACTAAATATTTTCTTGATTGTGTAAAAGGCTTTTTAATAGTTTCAGCATTAAGTAGGCAAACAATATTGCCTCCAAAATCTTCTTGCATTTTAATTGCTTTTAAAAGATGCTTATCGCCATTAGAGAATGGTGGATTCATTATGATTAAACTATATTGTTTGAATGGCTCATAGATTAAGAAATCTTTAGCTACAATATGTATTCCTTCTGAGAAAAATTCTTTTTTCTGATTTTCATATTTTTTAATTTCTACAAGATCAGATTCAGGAATTGGTAGATATTTTCTTTCAGTGCTGTCAAAGTAATACCAACCATTTCTTCTTTTTTCATAATGCTTGTAACCACATTTATCTATAAATCTCTTTTCTTCTATTTCGATTTCATTTAATCTGTCTTTACTAAAAGTCCATTGTAATATCTGTCTTAAATTATCATCATATTCAATTGCATCAACATTTGCTCCTTTAACTCTCTTTGCTATTTCTTTTAAAATGTTACCTTTACCTGCTGAAGGTTCAAGAATAGTACTTATATAATGCCAATCTATACCGTCAAGCATTTTGTCGATTAAAGCGGGAGGAGTCGGATAGAACTCCTCACTGTCTGTATATCCTATTGTATTCATTTAACCACCTTTAATGTTTCTAATCTTCCTGTTACTGTATTTAAGCAATGACGATATTTCTCTGTTGCTTTGAGTACAACATAATTATTTGTTATTTCAGTATTATTTATTATAATATAAGGTTCTATTCCTTTTAACTCACAATAAGCCATTGTCATATTTTCTTCTAAAGTGTAATTTTCTTCAATGTTATAATTTATTTCTTTTGTTTCTTTAAGATTAGAATCTAAATCCTGCATTATAATCATATTAGCATAAGGAAGATATTCAACGCTAACTTCTTCATGTCGTTTCATTTCTCTAATATAACCTTGTAAAACTTCTTTAGAAGGTGACATTCTAAAATTTATTTCTGCATTCTTATTTTTTAAAATTTCTGGTTCTTTAATAAGATGTAATCTTTCTATTTTCTGCCCAGCCTGTATTGAATTACAATCAGCATTAAATACGTCAAGAGAGAAGCCACCTAAGAGAGAAAGCTGATCATAATAAGCATTTACAACATAATACTTTTTACGATTATATCTTATCATAGTTCCTCTTTTATAATCATTCTTTTCTTCGGGCACTTTAATATTTTTGAGTCGACAATAAGCTAAACCTGTTCCAATGTAGTAATCATATCTATCATCTTTATTTTGTTTTGCAATGCCGACCTTGCCTGTTCTTAAAGATAAACAAAACGTTTTATTCTTACGATTGTAGCACACAACACTATCATCATTTTCTGCTCTTAATGTCATTCTCTTTAAAAAATCTTTACTATACATAAATATACCTCACTTCTCATTTACTATAATAATTATACCATAAAATGTCAATTCTTTTTGAGAACATCATAGCAACCTTCCCAGAATCTTAACCAATCACATTCTTCATTGCCTGTTAAATATTCCGAAACAGTTTTCTTCTGAAGATTAAATACATCCTTGCTCCATCTATATTTATTCTTTAATTCTGCCCAACCAACGGCATTCTTTATACGAAGCCAAGCTTCATTTCTGAGTATAATGCTTCCCCAGCAATCAGGATATGTAAATTTCTCTTGCCTCTTCTTATTAAAATATTTATTAGCATAATAAGATAACGGCATACCAATTCTTTCTCCTTCTGGAGGACTCCAATAATAACTAAAGTAATCATTGTGTTTAATATATAAGTCATTATCTTTTATAAAAAGCTGAGGCTTACTGTGTTTAGGAATGTAATCTACACTACCAATTGACTTAATGCCTTTTAATTCTTTAGGCTTAGATAATTTAGGTTCACCCCAATATCTGCATGAAACAATTGTATATTCCATATTTCCTAATGATAATAATCTATCAATTTCAGCTAAATTAGCAACAGTCCAAGTGACTCTTTCTGTTAAATTAGGAGGTAATTGATAGTCGGCATAAGCATAATATTTATCAGTATCTACCTTCAATAATCTCACTTTAAAGTTATCATTCTTATAGATTTCATAAAAAGAAGTTCCTAAACCTCTTATACAGCCCATAAATTCCATTTCATTTTTAATGCGATTTATTATCATTTTTTCTTCTTCTAATAAGAAATGAATCCTTTCGCACGATATTATTTCTTCATCATAAAGAATTGATTTTATAATATCTTCTGCACTCTCGCCGTAAAATGTAGGCTGAATTTCTTTATCTTTTAAAACAAATTTAAATCTTTTCATTTGAACCCCTTTACTGAAAGAATTTATAAACACGTTCATCTTTGTTGTCATAAGCTTTTATCTCAAAAGCTTTAACAAAATCTTCTGAATATGTCGGAATATAACCTACTATTTCATCTTCTTCTTTAACTCTTACTATTGGTATATCATTATATACATTGATTTCAAATGTAGCATCTCTATTAAATAAATCTAAATATTCTTGGTCAACACAATAAACCTTGTTATTAGCTTTTAATAAGGTATAATAATCAGAAGAATTATATTGTCTTAAAAAATGAAAGGAATTAACATTCGATAAGCGTTCTTCAACTTTTACATAAAAACCATTAAGAGCTTTAGCAATAACGATTGCTTTTCTCATCATAAGGTCTTGAGGAATTCTTAAGTTATCTTTCTTTATATAACAACCACAATAAAAAAATTCATCATCATTTTCATTTGTGAGAATAAGTGGTCTTATAGGCATATCTTTAAAAAATGCTTTTAAGCAAGATTGAGCTTTTCTTTTATTCATTTCTTATATAGCACACCTGATCCTTTGTTGATTCAGCTAAATCATAATATCCATTAAGTGTTTCTTTGAAGTCATCTCTTAATCCATATACGAAGCCTTTAGAAGCGACACCCATAGTGTTAACAATAATAATCTTTATTTTTAAGTCCTTGAACATTCTTAAAAGACTATCAACCGTATACCATAAATCATCATCTGTGAAGCTTACTGAAGCTACTCTTCCTGTATAAAATTTATCTTTAAAAGTATCATAAAAATCATCTCCATTATGCAATCCACGTCTGAAATCATCAAAATATTCATATTTTACGTTAGCCATAATTATTTATTCCTTTCTCATTTACTATATATATTATATCATAAATCGCATTAAATGTCAATAGGCAATACCTCATAAAAGAAATCATTTAGTGTTGGTTTTTTCTTTTTTAGTATTTCCATTTCAATACCTCCCGAAACTTTTCTTTGAGGTATTAAGATTTCACTTAAAAAATCTTTTAGTCTATTAGCAGGGTTCTTTGTTTTATAAAAGAAAGAATGTCCAAGACAATCAATTCTCAACGTAACCTTTTTACCTTTTTCAGTGTCTTGTTCAAATTCTTTCACAGCTCTTTCAATATCTTTCCTGTAGTCAACAAAATGTGTATCATCAACCTTGATTTTCTGAGTTCTAAAATTCGTTAGATTATTATAATATTGCTCTGGAACGTTCGCCGCATAACGTAATTCTTGAAAACACCCCTGTCTTGCAGATTTGATATTATCTGTATATTGTACTAATATTAAAGCATGATAGGCAAAACATAATGGGAAATTACTGCCATCATATTCTTTATCTCTTTTAATTCTATCTCTTTCATTTATCCAGCGTTCACCACTCTCAATTTCATCTCTAATTTCTTTAATTCTATTCTTTAAATACTTTGAATAACCTATAAACTTCATACCTGAATCAAATCTAATAACGAAGAACCCACATTTGTTTTTTAAAGAAGAAAAATTTACACGCACTGGTTTTATAAATAATTCTCCATTTATATATCTATCCATATTTTTACCTCCTATAATAAAAATAAGGGTGAACAAAAGTCCACCCCTATCCTAAAAGAATAATTCAGTTGTCCATTTTCCTATTAAGAATATTGCAATGCAAAGTAATATAAATCTTATCATACCAATGTTCCTTTCGATATTGAATAGTTTAAAGACAAATCTGTTAAGTAATTATATTTGCCTTCCAATCTTCTTTTTACTGATTTTTTTAAGTCAACATAATATTTAAATTCTTTTACAAAATCCAACTTTAAACAAGTTCTTGCAAAATAATTTATCATATCGTCATAGCTTGAAAAATATATTCGTTCAACTCTTGGTGTATCTTTTTTATACGGTGGTAAATCTGGTCTTGCAATATCTATGTAGTAATATGTATCATTAACTAAATCTTCTTCAAAATCTATAATTCTAATTCTTTTTTCTTTACCTTTACTGTATGTTGTTCCTGTCTTATTAAGAGTTTTTTTACCAATTAAATTTAACGCTCTTTCTTCGCTTTTGTAAAGCTCTTTAGGAATGTAATAATTATTTTTAGCTGGAATGTTTTTATCTAATTCACTATATTCAAACACTATCATTTCTTTTTACCCTTTCCCAAATTAAATAATTGCTGTTTAATTGTGTGTTTCCTAAGTCTTTTCGCTACTCTATCTTGAATCTCTGCATAAGTAACTAATCCTGTAGTAGAAAATTCTGATGTTGTTATTCCATATATATTATCAATACAATAACTGCCGTTAACTTTTATTGATTCTTCAGCCTCGTTCATTATCTTAGCAATTTCATCTTCATCATTCATTCCTAATTTATTAACACATACATCTAAAACTAAATTATCTAATTCTGCATAAGTCTTAACCTCATAAGGAATGTCGCCCATTATGTTGCAACCCAAGTCAGGTCTTGAAATCTGTAAATCATAAAGTTTTTTATTTTGTGTCGCAACTATTTCATCGTTCGGGTCATCTTCTGTCTTTGCTAAATAAACTATTGTCTTTGATTGTTCATCTTCAACATAACCGTTTTCTTCTAATTCTTTTTCATATCTTTTTCTTCTCTTTTCAAAATCGTCAGGGTGATGTTTATATTCATCTTCATAAACTTCACATTTATAAGCAAATACGCCCGAAGCCTCATCTGCTTTTAAACTATATGATGGATAATAATAAAATTCTTCCTGTAAAATATTTAAGTCCTGATGTAAAGTTTTATAAAATTTCATGATATCACCTCAAATTAAATTATTTTTGTTAGCAAAAAGAAATAAAGTATATAAACCTTCCTCTTCTAAATAAGTTTTCCAATTTTCTCCATTTATAATTTCATTATAAGCGTCAATATCATCATATTCAAGCAAATATTTTAAATAAAGTTCTTTAGTAAATTTATCTTTTATTTCTTTTTCACAACATTCTTCGCAATAATCTGAATCATAAAGTTGATATAATTCATCTTCTGTTAATTCCTCGCCACAATTATCACAGTAAAAATGCTCAACGTGTTTTAATCCACAATCACGACAAGGAATTTCACAACATACACAATCGTTTTCAATTCTTCTCATAAAATTACTTCCTTTCTTATTTACTATAATAATTATATCATAAAACACATAAAAAGTCAATTACGAATAGTTACATAAGTATTGTTTGGAATCATTGTATATTCAGTTTTATCATTTATTACAACAGTTACATTAGTTAGATGACAAGCCACTTTATAATCTTTACCTTTTATGCCACATTCCGTCATAACATCTAAATCTTTTATCTGTCTTTTCATAGTTATCTCTCTCTTTCTGACTAAAACAAAATCCATTGAAAAATGATATAAAACCATCAGCATTTACTACATTGTATTCTTCCTTGAGGAAATCTTTTGTCTTTTGTAAAGATGAATCATATTGTTCAATCAACGCATCTTTCAGATTTTCTTTAGAAGATATTTTAGAGTAGGCATATAACGCTTTTAACGCACGCAATATTTGTTCTTTCATTTTTTCTCCTTAAGAATTAGCTACCAAAAGTAAAAATATAAACATTAGTGTTATCATTTTAATCTCCAATCTCAAAAAACTCTTTATTTTTATCCTTGAAACTTTCAAATACTGCTGATTCCTTTACCCAAATCGGCATTATATATCCAACTGTTTCATTCTTTTCTTTTATAACTACAGCACTTTTTGGATTCTTTATAAAGACTTCTTTTTTACTTCCAAAGAAATCAGCAAATTTATATTGTACACATACAATCTTATTATTATTTTTAAAGAAAATCTTCTTACCAATATTCTTATCATAGTTACTTACAGAAGGGTCAGATTTTCTATCGTCATTCCATATCAAAGAATCAGTTGCTTGTTTATAATCTTTTATCTCAAACATACTGCTCATATTCTTTTCAGGAAACAATGCTTTTTCTTCATCAGTAAATTCAAAACCTAAGTCTTTAAACATTATATATGCTGAACAATACCATTCATCTCCATTTTCAGCTTTATAATATCCGACTTTTCCTGTTTTGGCTTCTTTAAGTAAATACTTCTTTATTGTTTTAATTTTCATTATAACCTCCAAATCAATAGCTATTTACAAAATATAATTCTATGTTTGTGATTTTCTTTATCTCATCTGTACTTATATCTAAATCATAATAATCCTCGTCAAGTTCTTCGTTACAAAACACATCATCACATAAAAACTTTAGAGATTGCAAAGATGCTAATTGGTCGAAGCAACTGCAACTTTCATGACGCTTATCAAATATGCTATCAATGTTGTCAACATCTAATGCATATTCTTCTATATCCTTCATTATCTCAGGAATATCCATCATATCAAAGGGTACTATAACGTCGCCCTCTGCGTCTTCTTTTATATATTTATCAATAAGTTTATCTCTAATTCCGTAATCCTTTCTCCAATAACAAACTTCCAGCTCAAAAGAACTTGGATTATTCTTAATATCAGTGTATTCTATTTTAGCACAAATTGAAAAATCAAGTCCCATAATAAACCTCCATTATATTGTCCAAGGATATTCGCAATTTTCATCTGAAATACCGTCAAAATAATACCATCTGCCTGACATAGCATCATCATAATCTATCTCATTAACGATTTCTTTTGTTAATCCTGTAATGTCATGATTTTCTGATAAATACTCAAGAATTTTTTCTTTATAATTTTCTTCGTTCATTTCAAGTTCGTCAAAGTTTTCAGCATAAACTGAATAACATTCATCTATTGCAACACTGCCTTTGTCGAAAAAGTAATGTTCCTGAAATCCCATCCCTTCTTCTGTAGAATAAACTTCAATCATCAAATTTAATTTTTCACTTAATTCTCTTAAACAAGTAGCGTTAACATCTTTATTATGATAATCGGCATAATAAGAAGTATTTCCATCTGTCATACAAGAAGCCACACTCCAAGCACAATTGCCATAAATACTATATTCATACTCATTATCGCTTAACTGCTCTTCATCGTATAATTCTGCTTCAAAGATTCTATACATATGAAGTTTATTGTCTTTGTCGTCAACCTGATAATCGTTCTGAAGAACTTCAACAAACTTATCTAAATTTTCTTTAGTTCCAATGACTCTCATTTCATAGCTACAAATATTAGGCATAATATAATTTCCTTTCTCATTTACTATATATATTATATCATATTTTATTTTATTTGTCAATCATATCGAACAATTGTTCAAATAAATCCATTTTTATCTCATCAGTTATGTATAATTTCTTTTCAATTTCTTTATCATCATCGCTAACTATAAAAGTAACCATAACCTTACCACAAGTAAAGAAATCCGCATAAAGATTTATATGAATGTCATCACGTTTATAAGCTTCTTCTGCCGACCCAAAGTCTTTATCAAGATTATATTCTTCCCAAAGTCCTTCTATAGTATCATCATAACACCATAAAGCAACATTGACAAGAACATCTTCGTGCAGGATTTCAGCATTTTTATCTATGTAAAATTTCATTTTAAATCTTCCTTTCTTTATCTTATGTATATATTATATCATAATTTACAATAAAAGTCAAGCATTTTTTATTTTAATTTTCGGCATTTTTATATCATTATATTCTTTTCCGTCAATGAATCTTAACTGACATAATACTAAATATCTTCCTTTAATAGCTGGTTCAAGCACCCATTCTCTAAATTCATCTACATCAATATCATCAACACTTGTAACGTGTGGAAATAATAATTTTAATAAAGCTGTTGCTACTCTTTTAATTTGTTCAAAATTTCTGACATCACAATCATCTTCAGCAATTAACATTTCATCTATGATTGCTCTATAATAAAATTCTGAACGCAATTCGTGAAACATTCCTGTTAAATATTCTGCACTTAAATTAAATCCTGTTGCTCTTTTGTTCTCAGAAAATCTGCCAATTTTTATACCATCAATAATAAGACTGAATCTATCTATTACAGCAGATTCATTCCACATTTTAGGAAGTCCGCTTAATACATTTTGTTTTTCAAAGTCAGTCTTGTTGATATTAACATTACCAACTAAAGTTAATCCAGCATCTGCATTACCAACAAAATTACCAATTCTTACTTCACCAGATTCTAAATAAGTCTTTAACATTCCAGCCATTTCTTCAGGTTTGTTAATCGCCATCGTTTGAATTTCATCAAAAGTTACAGTATCATTACTAAAGAAATAACCTGTCTTTTTAGTGGTGTTGTTATAAAATGCTGTTGCCCTTGATAATGAACCTGCTGTCAGCCAACTATATTTTGATACTTGAGAATAACAATAAGATTTACCACTTCCTTTTATAGAAGCCTCAATCATATTTAATCTACTTTCAACTAAAGGTAAAAATCTTTCAAGTAAAGCAATTTTTCCTTCTTTATCATAAGCATTACTATTAAATCCTAATCCACCTAAAAGAACATCAATCCATTCTTCTAAAGTAAAGTGCTCTCTTTTTTCTCTAAAAGTTTTTAAATCATATGAATAAGGACATAACGGCACAAAGTTAATCATCTCTAACCGAGAACAATCATATTGAATTGTTATTTCTCCCCAAACGCCATTTGGATTTAAGAAATATGATTTATATTTACTAATAACATTCCATTCTACTGAAGTTGAAGTTTTCTTAGGTAATTGATATTCATCTAAAAAGAATTTAATTATATCTTTATCATAATCAAATTCAATTCTTACTTTAGAAAGAAACTTAATTTGTCCATTAGAACTATGTCTTGCTTCAAGCATTTTCATATTAAATTCTTCAGGCTTTAATCTCATTTTCTTTACATATTCACTTAAAAGATAAGCATTTAGTCTACCTGTTTTCTTATCTGTAAATTTCTGACATAACCAGTTCTTACAATCACTCGGTAATTCAAGGAAATTTAAAAGTGTTGTAGTACTGGCACTCTTATTAACGACCGCAAAAGGAAAATTCTTTATTATCTTCGAGTTTAACGTCATTCTGTATTTCTTCCTTTCTCATTTACTATAATAATTATATCATAAAATATATAAAAAGTCAATAAAAAAAGAAGGCTCTCAACAAGGAGAACCTTCATAACCATAATATCCAGAAAAATCAAATAATTTTAATTTTCCATTTTTATCAAACCCAAAATTATTTAACGTCAAATCATTGATTAAATACTTTCGACAAAACTTTATTAGTTTTTTATATGTTTCTTCTCCATACTGAGAAATCAGTGTTGCAACAATTACATTACTATAAACTGCATAACGTGTATTGTTCTTTTCTTGTTCCTTTATAATGTCCATAGATTTTAGATAAGACTTTGAATCATAAGTATTTATTTGCCATTTTACATAAGGTGTTAATTTTTCTTGTACATATATATCGTATTCAGGCATTTCTGTTTTAGCAAATAGAAAATCTAAGTTTTCATTTTGTGCATATAGATAATTCTCATATTCTAAGTGACAATAATTTTCTCTATATCTTGTAGTTTCTGTCAGTGATTCACTAATTCCTCTAATAGGCAACTTAATAACAAAATCTTTATCTTGTATTACAAATTTAGAACTACCATAGTTATATTTATAGTTAATAGCTTTTAATAAATCAGCATAATAATCTTTTCTAAAATCCAACTCTTCATCTAAATATATATCATTTTTGTGTTGAACTATTTGATTGTAATAAGGTAAATTTTTTAAGTTCATTTATTCTCCAGTAAAACTAAATTTATAGATTGAGCAATCGCCATCAATTACATCTTTTACTTTATTTGCGATTGATTCCTCATAAGTCATTGCACAAGTATAATTATTCTCTCTGTCTTCTTCATAAAATTCTTTAGGATAAATTTCTCTATAAAAATCTTCAATAGAATTGAAGTCACCTAAATAAATTCTCTGATTTGCTATTTCATGAATTTCATACACACTAATCATTTCTGCACCTTCCAAGTAATAGTTTCTTCGTTAGAAGTATCAATAATTTCATCTTTCGTTTTCTTAATTATATAACCTCCCCAAAAGGCTTCGCCAGCTCTTTTAAGGACAGGTTGTATCTCTCTATAGAAATTTATGATATATTGTTCTCTAATCTTATTAAAAGCTTTTTTATTTAATATTTTCAATACCTTAGAAATCTTAACATAGCCAACTTCAGGAACATAAGCAGGTTTGTACCTATCATCTATCATTAAACTGACTTCTTTATCATCATAATAGAAATCAGCCACCTCTCTTAATGTGTTGAATTGCTTTTCAGTTTTACGTCCATATTCTGAAACAATAAACATAATAACTCCTTTTTATATATTACCAATCAAAATCTTTAGATGGGTCAATATTCATTTTTTTTCTTTCTACATCTGCTCTATAAATTTTATATGTTAAACAAAGATCTTCAATTCCTTCAACAATACAACAAATAAATTGTATACAAGCACAAATTATACCAATAACAGTACAAACAGAATAATTATAAGAACATATATCTAAGTTTTTAAAGACGGAGTAAACAACTATAGCACCACCAAAGGCAACTACATAAATGAATAACATTGATAAACATGTTTTCATTGCCCATCTCATAATGTCTACAAATATATTTATAATGTTTTTAAAGGTTCTCATTTGTTATTTCTCCTATTCTATAAATCAAATGCCTTTCTTCGTTAAAACAACTTTTATAAAACAATTCTCCTGACTGTTTTGAATATAAAAACTGAAATCCAGCACCGTAAGGTAAGGTTTCCATAGCACCTCTTATTTTTTCCAACTCAGGATAATGGCTTACATACCAGTCGACAGCGTCATAAAAATCATATTTAAGATGTTCTTTTCTCGTTTCTTCATCTTCCGCTTCTCTCATATTACAAGCAGTTAATGCTTCTTCATAGGTGTCAAAGACTTTATAGTGACGTATAGGATAATCAGCTCTATCAAGTGTCGAAGAATATCTTGAATATTCTTTTATAATTCTATATTTATTTTTATCATTAACATTTGGTTGCACAGTAAGACAATTTACAGTGTTAAGCTGAAGCTGTTTAACTAACAAGCCCATGTCAAACAATTTTTCAAGACTTTCTTTTTTTCTCCAATCTGTTTCTTCATAAATTTTTCTCATTTCATCAACATTATCAGGATAAGTAATAAAATTTGGAACACTGGGATAGCACTCTTTTGCTTTCTTCTTATGCCATTTTGCTTTATCATTGGTATACTCATCAAAAGGAATACCGTCTACGATAGCAAAACATTTAAAAGTATATTTTGACATTGAATAATCATCTTCTGTAATCATCCAGTCAACAAACCAATGTCGATTATTATCACTATATCTATCAGATAACCTTTTTTCTATATAATATAAAACTTTCATTAAGAGACCTCCACACAAATAGTTTCAGAATACAGTTTATCAGTATACATTGATGCATAAATAAAACAATAATTTTTATCTGCCATAGAAAAGAATTTAGTAGTAACATTTACATTATTCATAGGAACTGAAAACTCCATACAAATTTTACCTTTTAGCTCTTTTAAGGTATCGTCTAACTTTTTCAACCCTTCTCTTGAATGCTCATAACTTTCATCAAACATCCCATTCACATATAATTCAAAATCTTCTTTAATCATTCCAACTCACCTTTATGATAGAAACATTAGTCATCTTTCCATCAATCTTTCTTTTGGTTTCTAATATTTCCATACCGTTATTAAGAATCTTATCTTTAACAGTATTCCATTTTAATAATCTACCCTGTGCGTTTCTATAATTTAAAAGTTCACACAATTTATCTTTATCTGATTTTGTTAAAGGTACATTTAAAAATCTGTTAATAATATCTTGTCTATTCTCTTTTTTCTTTGCTTTAGAAGTTACATAACGTCCTTCACTTGGTGCAGAAATTTTATTATAGAATTGATAACCTGCTTCTTTATGCATATCGATAAAATGTTGTTCTTTTTCATTTAATTCTTTTTCAGAACATATTTCTAAAATTTTAAAATCCAATTTAGAAGGAGCATTATGTAAGTCTCTATAAAGCTCAGAAGTATCAGGCTCATCATTGGCTTTTTGGATATGTTGTTGCCATCTTCGAGCTATGTCAATAGACTGTCCAATATAAATTTTGTTCTTTTCATAATTATATATAGAATAGATTCCAGTCATAATTTTATTCCTTTCTCATTTACTATATATATTATATCATAAATCACAAAGAAAATCAAACTTAAAACTTCACTTTAATAACATTAGAACTATTTAAATTTTCTATTATCATATACTTTATTTCATTATTTTTATCCAATAACATTATCATTTTCGGTTCTTTCGCTTTATTTAAAGCAATTTTTAAAGTGTTAACAACATCATTACCTTTTCTACTCTCAAAAGGAATGTCATTCAGAGGATTAGCTTGCACTAAATCCTCCAAATAATCAAATTCATCATACTGAAAGTCTTTTTTCTTAAAATCTTTAACAGTAACTAAAGTATAGAATTTCATTTTTCACTCTCTTTCAAGGCTTCTAAGGCTTCAACTAAATCAAGATAGTCAAAACTATACAAATCTTCTACTTGTATTTCATAATCAAAATTCATTATTCCACAATCCTTTCTAAACAGTCAACATCTGTTCCAAGAAAATCAAATATCTTATCCATTTTCTTAATCATTTTCTTCTGTCTTTTTCTGCAAGCTCTTTCTCTTTTTTCTCTTTTTATAGAATCCATTTTGATTTCAGCGTTAAGCTTAGCTTTATCTTCCATCTTATAATATTCGGCTTTATATTCAGCAAACTTATTTATTAAATCCTTTACAATTTCATCTCTATCTTTAATTTTGTGATTAACAAGTCCTACAAATAATCCACTTTCAAGAACAGCAACAGGTTTATCTATTCCACCAATCTTAAACAATGCCGACTGGTCAAAGTAAGCAAGATACTGTCTATCAATACAGATTATATCGTTTTCTTTTGTCTTTAAAAGTAAGACTTCTGTTTCTTTATTCTTGATAAAAACTTTAGTATAAAGTAATTTAATTGGTCTATAATAAGATTCAACGTCCTCTTCTAACTGACTTGCATCGCCCTGAACAAACTGTTTATCTTCAAGTTTAAAACTTAAATTAGGAGATGTTAAAAGAACTTCATCTATTCCATAAAAGATTCTTTTTCCTACTGTAAGTTTATATATGTTTCCTTTGCGTTTTGAAAGTTCAAGAATTTTATTTTTCATTTTCATTACTTTCATTTTATTATCAAATCCTTTCTTTATTTTATGTATATATTATATCATATTTTTTATATATTGTCAAATTTCATTTTTGTTTATATAGTTGCGTTTGAAATTCTTATATTGCTTTTTTGTTATTTCTTTATAGGTTGAATATCCATAATCTTTAATGTAATCAATTATATCTTCATTTGAAATGCCTTTAGAAAAACAAAATACATTTTGCTTGCCTTCATTTTTGCACCAAATATATATTTTAGAAAACATCATTACGATTCCTCCAATTTTCCTTTCTTAATTACTATAATAATTATATCATAAAATGCCCATAAAGTCAATAAAAAAAGAGCCAAAGATTTCTCTCTGGCTCTTTAATTTTATTCTTCTTTCTTTGGAATATAATCCTCAAAAATGATTTCATCTTCTGTTATAGCGTTTTTAATACCTATAATTTTTTCATCTTCACCTTCTTTTTCAAGAATCAATCTAATGATTTTACCATTTATTTCTTTAAATTCTCTACTCTTAGTTACTTTAAAAAGTTTGGCAATGTATTTACTGCCAAATGGAACGTCTTCATCTTCATTAGCCACTGAAAAACCACCAAGATTCAACCTCTTATTATCAGAAGTCAAAACCTGAAGAAGAATACCATAATCTTTAGTATCACCAATCTGTCCAAAAACTACATTTTCAATCTGTGCATTTACGTATCTCTGCATTTTTAAATCACCTACATATTAAATTTAGCCATTACGCCATAAAAATAACTTCTTTCATTTTCATACAAATGCTGTTCTGCATAAAGATAAGTTTCATGAAATAATTTAGTGTATAAATCACTTAACTTCCTATTTCTTCTTGAAAGATATAAACCTTTTTCATTAAGCAAAACAGTCAATTCTGTTAAATATTTTGCATTTGAATCCCATCTATTTCTAATTTCCCTATAAGCTTTTTCAACTGCTTCTAATCCAAAAGGTTCAGCTTCAGACAACATAGCATCAAAACTTGTCATAGCTTCATATTTACATTCTTTACATCTATTTAAAAAGTAACTCAATCATTCTCACCTGCCGTTACCATATAATATATTTTATTAGCTTCATCTTTCTTACACCTTAATGTAATCTCTACTTCATCATCTTTTTCTTTTATTGACATTAGAGAAGTACAAGGGAAAATAAATCTTTCCCTGTACAATTCTAAAGTCATTTCTTGGATTTCCTTGTTTTTGAGAAAATCATTTAGCATCTACTTCACCATACTATTAGCATAAGCAACAAGTATTTCGACAGCATCTTTTGAATCAATAATGCCATCTTCATTTATATCAGCAGCGTTTTCATCAATCGCAGGCTGAATGACACTGGCAAGGTCATTAGCATAGTACTGAAGAACTTTAACAGCATCTATAGAGTCAATCTTGCCGTCACTATTAACGTCACCTTTTATCACTTTATCATTAGGTGTTGGTGTTCCATTGTCAATATAATTCATCATAGTTTTAAAGCTAAATTCCTGACCTGTATAAAGCTTTACTATATGTTCTGCATACTCTTCAACTTTTTCTCTATTGGTATAACTTATCTCGCCAAGATAATTGGTTTTCTCACAGATATAAGCTTCTGCAAAATAGCCTATATCTTTCATATTAACATTTCCATCGTCTGAAATATCCAGCCTCTTAAATGTTTCTTCATCTATTTTAGCTATCTTATTCCATTCTTCATAAGTACCACCTTTATTAGTAGAAATCATAATCTTTGCATAGGCGATAATCATTTCCTTAAGGTCATTTGAATCAGTAACACCACTACTGTCTATATCACCTGCTGGATAAGATTCAGCAAAAGCTGTCATTGGAATTGAAAGACACATAATCATTGCTGTTATAATTGCACAAATAATCTTCTTCATAGTTAAATTCTCCTTTTTATATGTTAAATATATCGTTTATAATATCCATAAGATTTTTGTCTGAGGTTGTAACAGGTTTACCATTTACTGTTACCCTTACAGCATCATCGTCTTTTGAACTGTTTAAAGTTACTTTATACTTTACATCATCTGATATTTTATTGTATTCATTGATTTCTGTCTTAATAACCTCATAAAGATTTTTAATCTTAATTTCTCTGTCGGCAAGCTCTTTCTTCTTTATTTCAGCTTCTTTTTCTTTTTCTGCCTTTTCCTTTGCGTTTGCTTCATCAATAAGATGATAAGCATAATCCTTTACACTTGAAAATTCCTTATCACAAAACTCGCATCTCATAAATACATTATCTCCTTTTAATTTAATTTTTATATCATCAAGCAGCAATAATATCTGCTTTATGAATCAATTTTAACATATGAATAAATCTTTCATTATACCATTTTTTAGCATAATTATAACCACCTGAAGATGAGTCCATATGACAGTAAATAAGATTAGCGACAAGTATATTATCACTATAACATAGATATTCATAAGCACCTACATTTGCGTGATTATAATAATGTGCTTCTTTAGTTGGTTCACCCTTAATATTATGAAAATCTTTAGTATAGAGTTTACCAATATCGTGATAGTTAATTGCCTCCAATATGTTCTTCCTCTCATTCTCAGAGAAATTAGAATCAATTAACATATTGCCTGCTCTATATTTAGCTTCAAGCATATGTGTTCCTATACTTCTAATGTGATGCGGATTATCGTGTGGAATGCTACAAGCTAAATTAACAATATCATTTAACTTATCATAACCACATACATCTTTATAAAGTATTTCAATCTCATCAAAACCCTCTGTATACCAAGGTGGTTGAAAAGATTTATACATACGCTGAATAACTTCAACAGGAACTACTCTGCACCTATCTTCATTTCTTTTAATACATTCTTTAAATGGTGTGTTCACAAAAACTGCTTTAAAATGCATTTCCTCTTTAATCTTATCTTTAATATTTCTAATGAAAGCTGTTCTCTTTTTCCTATTTATATTAGTTGCATTGAAGTAAACTGTTTTAATACTTTCTTTTTTAAGTAAACCAATACAACTATTTAAAGCGATTTCAAAGACTTCTTTGTTATGAGATTGGTTTTTGACGTTTTTAAAAATTTCTTGTCTAATCACATCAGTAGACACGACATACTCGTTAAATTTTACAGCTTCATCAAGATAAGTGTCTTTTCCGCTTGCAGGTAAACCAATCATCATAACAAAATTTTTCATCATTTATCTCCTATGTTATCCCAACTAATAGTAACAAATTCATCAAAGTAATCAAAGACAAATCTTGCCTCTCTTAAGGCACTACAAATCCTATCTGAAAAATAAGACTTATCAAGAGAAACTTTCCATTTTCCTGACAATGTAGCATTAAGAATTGAACTTCTTACTATCATAAAATTCTTATATTCATCATCTTTACTTTTAAGATTTAAAGCAACTTCTGTTAAGTATCTTGCTTCTTCTGCCTTTCTAAAAACAAAAGAATCATCAATCTTTAAAGGCTTCGGTTTATCCTTCCAAGCATAGACATCATCAAACGTTTCCATTTTGTCATCAACAAATACTTTCCATTTTCCTATGTCGTGACAATAATATCCAACGAGTGTGTCAGGATAACCCTCACAAGTTAACAACACCTCACGATAATCGTTAGGAATATCAAAAGCAGGCTTAATCCAATTGTCTTTGTAATTCTTCATTTAATTATCCTCCAAAAATTTTAATCCCAATTTTCTTCATTATAATAGTCGTCCCTATATTTCTTCTTTCGTGGAATGCGTTTTGTTTCCAAAGGCTCAATTTTAGGAGCAGGTATGGGCGAATATCTATCATTTGAATATCTTGGGTTCTTTCCTTTATTTTTCCAATTTCTTATTGGAATATTGATTGGTTCAATGTTTTGTTTTGGTCTTTTATTCTTTCTTGCCATTTGTGACACCTTTCTTTTTAATAATAATAGTATTAGTTGAAATCCACAGTCACCACGAGGAGGTTACTATTACGACTGCATTTGAGATAAGATAAAGAAGTGGATAGCTTCTTTTCTTATCTCTACGGTTTATCATTTCCTAAACTAAAATTGGTTATACAGCTATCCACAGTATATATCAAAATTACAAACAACGAAAATGACATAAATTTGGTTTTAAAATTTGCAAATGTTCCGCTTTCAACCGCTGAAGAGGCTATTGCAATCCATTACCTTACTTCCTTTACAGAAATAAGTATCCACTCTTTTCTTCTACTTGAGAAGTCTTGCCGTTTGTGGTCAACCCGCTACAAAGAGCTTGGCTCGTTAGTATTCATCTCTAAAAGACTTTCCCCGAATTTTGCAAGAATAAAATCATATATTATAAAGTTTACTCAAAATGAATAAACTATTATAACCGTGAACTTTATCAAGTTCTTCTTTTGGAAAACCTGCTTTCAATAATTTAGAACGAAGTTGTTCTTCATTATCTTCTTGTGGAAAATTGTCGTAAATAACTTTATTTTCATCAGGCTTTTTAACAGAATCTTTAGAATGAAATTGACCTGACAGCGTACATTCTCTACCACATCTTGAAATGCATTTAACTGCCATTTCTTTCGTGTTATATTCTTTTCCACAAATACAACATTTAAACATAATGAATTCCTTTCTTTATCTTATGTATATATTATATCATAAAACATTATAAAAGTCAATCTTTCTTTATCATTTCTAAACATGAATAACCTTTTTTATGATTATTTTAGAATCTCAATAGCCATATTTATCTCTGTCTATTACTTCTATATGCATTTTATTCCTCTATGCAAAACATCCAAGCTATTTTGCCATCTTTTCTGATATAACAAGTATTTTCTCTAAACTGTTCTGGTTTTTTATCAACCAATTCACATTCAATTTTTACACCGTTTTTATTAGAATCATCAAGTGACTTGAAGAAAGTAACAGAAGAAACTTTGGTGATGTCTTCTCTAATGGCTTTAAGCTTATCATCTTCTTTTGCAAAATAACAAAATTCAACTGAAATTTTATTTTTAACTATGTTTTTTAAATTCATATTGTACTCCTATTCGTGAATTGCTACACCATCATCTGGCGAGGTTTCAATGATAAATTTTTCAATCTTGTCATAAATGTCCTCATCAGAGTGAACATAAATATTATCACCCCATTCCTGAGAAGCCAACAAAACTCCAAGATAGGATTTGCCACTTACCCTATAACCGTTTTTACTATTATAAAGTTCAACATCAGAATCAATTCCTTTAGTTATAGCAAGGAATGATTCAACTTCTGAAAGTGTATCCAATCTAATTCTATTATGCATAATATCTACCTCCCTTATTATTATGTATATATTATATCATATTTTATCATTTTTGTCAAGTAGCTGCTCTAAATTATTTTCGTATAGGCATTTAACACCATAAGTCACGGCACAATGATGCTCTGTTACACAACCACGTGACGATTCCCAGCCAGCACAAAAGTAAGCAATATCAGCCTTAGAAAGTGCCTGTAAAGAATAGCCTAAACAAAATAAAGGTGATAGAGATTCTGCCCCTGCTAAAAAAGAGTCAATAAAAATAATTTCTTCATTTGGACACTTTTTAGAGATTAAATTTTTTACATTATACTGTGCCTCAATCATATCACGTTCAATTTCTTGTTCTGTTTTATTTCTCATTGGAATACTTATAAATACTTTCATTCTATTATTCTCCTATTTCAATAATTTTTGCATCTTCATACGCAGGACTTACAAGCCAATTAGTCCAAACTGAATGTAGTGCTTCTTTATTTTTTCTAACTTTTGCATTATAATCTATAATTCTTTCAAAATACATTGCAGAATCTTTATGTGTTAATAGAAACTCATACTCACAATCTAGCTCAAATTTAGTATTTTCAATTCCGCTTTTACTATTGTGAATCGTGGCACAACAAATTCCTGAAACACCTGTATAAAAAACCAATATCATAATCAATACCCAACATAAACGGTTGTCACGAAACAGACTCAAATATAACACAAGAAGAATAATAGTTAACATTATAAGAATTAACATTATAATCATTCCACACAACTCCTTAGTTCTTTAGGCAATTCAGCTTTTAAGCTATTTATTTTGCCTTGTATCCACATAATTTCAAGTTTCTTTTCTTTTATTTCATCAATAATCATCTTGTATTCAAATAGCCCACTGTCTTTATAAGGCTTAATTTTTTCGTCATATTTTCTCTGTTTATCACAGCCACAACACAACCAACGTTTTGTTAAGCAATAATTACAAGGATTCTCTGGTAATGGCTGAGATAATAACTTTTTATCTTCTTCACTAAAAACTATTTCCATTCTATTCACCTGCCGATATTATGTAAATTTGTCTGCCGTCATAATAATATTCAACTTTATTATTATATTCTCCTTCTGCTAATGTAAAATCAGAACAATTTTTAAGAGAATTGTAGCAGTCATAATTAGTCCTAAATTTTATTTCTAATCCATCATTTTTTCTTTTACCAACAAGAATATATTCTGTACGACTTCTTGGTGACATAACTGTAACCTTACCTATACGAACAGGAACCATATATATAGTACGTTTTTCATCATTTGACACAATCTCATAAGACACTTCATGAGTATTTTCAAGTTCTTCATACATATGACCACAGCCAGTGAATATCAATAAAGTCATTAAAGTACAAGATAAAATCCTTTTCATTTTAATCATCCTTTTTCCTTTATCCACAATAACGTATGCTGTACAGTGAATAAAAATATATACTCACATTTATATCTTTAAATACTTCTTCTATAATGTCTTTGACTTTATTCCATTCTAACCTATCTAAACCACATCCAATTTTAGGCATAATAAGAATTTTTTCTAAAAGTATAGGTGAATCAAGTAATTGATTTTTTAGATGCTCTAAAGATTCCTTTAGAGTCTTATAAGTGGGTTTATTATAATATTTTTCTTTAGTAACAAGATTCATAACCATTATATCAGTATATGTAAAAAGAGCATATCCTTTGTTATCCCAAGCATCTCTATAATATTTATTATATAATGCATTACGAACATTATGTTCATCTGCAAAAGTTTTTGCAATTCCAGCACCCAATGCAAAGTCCGCACTGATACAATGAACAAATAGTAAATTTGAAATATCTGTTTTTAAATCATTTGGAGCATTAAACAAATTTCCTTTACGCTCAATTATCTTCATTTAGTTCCCTCCCATAATTATTTCATAAACAATATCATTATGATAACTTCCACTTCTATCTTTAATACAATCAGTAAAAATAAACTTTTTACCATTATATTTCTTACAAAATTCATCGTAGTGCTTCTCAACTGAATTTCCGCCAATCATTCTCCATTCAATTCTATGAATATGATATTTGTTAATAATCTTCTTTAGCTCTCTATAAACATCTATTCCAACTATCTTGTTATTTTTATCAAATGAGTATAAACCAAAATTAGAGGCACAAGAACTGTACCAATCAATATAATAAGTAAAATACCCAATTACTCTATTATCATTAAGTATTGCATATTGATATATGTTGCCATCAGAGTTTTCAGTTATATCTGGAATCTCATCACCCAGCCAACCCATGTAAAACATCATATCTTCTGAATATTTATATTCACAAAAATTCTTTAGAATTTCATCTTTGTATAATATTGCAGGCTTTAACATTATTCTATCTCCAACTTTTCCATAATAATTTGTTTAGGCAAAATATTAAAACAAAAATAACTTGAACTGAAAGTGATTTTATTATTTACTTCACCATTATTTTCAAATTTCATTCTTTTGTCAAACATGAGAAGCTGTAAATCCCTATCCATAAAAAGTTGTTTGGGAGCTGAATCATTAAGCCAAGTATTTGACATTATAAGGGCAAAAGGTTTGTTAAAACTTAATGCACGTTCAAATATCTTTCTTTTATTTGTAAATGGAGGATTGGAAATGATACAGTCCCATTTTTCAATTGGTTCATAGTTGTAAAAATCTTTGCCTTCTGAAATATGAGAATGTATAACCTTGTTACCTTTGTTTCTAAATTGCCTTACAAATTCACTTTTTTCATTATCAAACGGACACCATACTATCCATTCATCAGGAATATATTTGAGGATAGGTTTAACAGCGTAAGGAAGTGTATGACATTCATCATTTTTTCCATTTGAATATAAAATATCTTGACTATTCATTTTCAAGCTCCTTGTTCAAAATTTCACAAACTTTACAGGCGGATTCCAAACTGTCAAAAGAAACCATTGCATGTTCATTAGAATAAGCAGTCCAGTTTGATATATACTTTTTATCCATGCAGTCAAAGTACACATACCATTTAAGACTTCCATCATTCCAGTCAGGCTTATAATCAGGACAGAATGTGTCGTGTAGTCTTTCAAGTTTTAACAAAAAATTGATTTTGTCTGCTACTTCATCGGCACGTTCTTTTGTATGGAAATAGTTGTTGTTTTTAAAATAATTTTTGTCAAAGGAAATATTCTCTTCTGTAAATGGATACGATACAAATTTTCCAGTTATATTCTTCTCTATGGAATAATATTCTTCTCCTTCTTCCACTCTCTCAAAAGTAGGCTTTTTAGCTTTTAACATCTCTATTTCTTTTTCACTTGATTCTATCGTTTTCTTACAATTCTCTATTAAGGATTTAAGTTCATCAATTCTGTTCATTCTGAGCCACCTCATTTATAATTACACAAATCTTTTATATAAATTTTACACGATTTTATACAGTCCTCGCATTCATCAATTAAAGCTGTTAAATAATCAATACGATTTTCTCGTTGGTCTTTCGTTAATCCGCTAATGCCTCTCACACCTATAGGCTTGTGCATTTCCTCTGTTGTTCTTATCCTATTTTCCGAAGAATGCCTACAATTACCATATCTATCCCCGTCACATTCATCTCTTCCTTCTATGTCATGACAATAATGACAAAGTATCAATCTTTTTCCACAATATGGACAATAGCACCAATATCCATCTTTTTCAGCATTCCAATTAAGATACACATCTCTTTTACATTTTCCACAGTATTCTGTCTTTTTAAGGTTTATTTCAATTCACCTCGGCTGCAATAATCATCAGTTTTTCTTTTACAAAAATCTCCAACTTCTTCCAAACAACAAAATCCATCTCGTAAAGAGTCATCATCAATATTATTTGTATAGTATTTGCAATCTTTACACCTGATAATTTTAATAGTTGATGTTTTATCAATCTCTTGTAAAAGGTTAACAATATCAATCAATCTACTCATTTTCTTCTCCTACCATTCAACTTTCGTTCGAGTATGCACAGATTGAATTTTCTGCTGATAATCACAATCGTCATAACCACATTCTATAAAAACATCTTTATACCAGTATGTTACTCCATCACCTTGATAAACATCATATTCTTTTGATACTTTAGGAAAAAGAGATTTTCTATTGCATTTTGGACAAAGTAAAATTGGAATAGCTTTATCTGTATCCAATTCCATTTTAATAAAACGCTTATCATTATAATAACGAAGTAGACAATTCTTCTTATCCATATCTTCATCAAAATAAAAATAATTACCTAAGTCTGTTTCCATAAAAGAACAAGAATATCCTTCTTCAACCTCTGGTAAATCTTTTATACAAGTTAATTTATAATACTTCATTTTTCTTCCATCTCCTGACTCCAACATTCAAAACATTCCCCTGCTGGACAAGGTTTTCCGTAATGTTCGGAATATATCGTTCCAATGCACGGTATCGGTTCTCCTGACTTTTCTTTCATAGCATTTGGAAACTTTTCAAAAAAATCCTGCAAATAGGTTTTAACAGGGTGTCCTACTACCCATTTTTCGACTATTTCATCAGCATTATCAGGAAATGCCGTTATACAACCTCCACAACAATCAAAATAAAGTGGACATTCATTACAACATTTTTTAAACGATTTACACATTCTCTTCAAATCTTTTATTGTTGCCATTTCATTCTCCTTTTCTTGTATTCCAATCTTCAATAAGTTTTTCATGTGCTTCTATCAATCTTTTATAAGGAGAACCACTTGGAATCTCAATCGACTTTTTGATTATATTACCATTCATTTCACAATTTCGACATATTATATACAGATGTAATTCTGCCGCATTCATGTTAACTATAGCACGGATATAATCATCTGGTTTTTCTCCACAAAATGGACAAGGTTTTAATTCAGTCATAATAATATCTCCAATCTTTATTTTCTGAATATATTATATCATAAATTATAAATATTGTCAATCATTATCCTCTTCTACAGTCCAGTGATTTTTAATCTCATATTCATATAAGTCAATTATATATTTTCCATCTTTATATTTATTTACATAATAATCATACGGATGCTCTTCAATATATCTATCAATTTCTTTTGAAGCTTCTTCAAGAGTATCAGCGTCTATTGTAGTCAACATAGACCCTACTTCACCTTCTGAAAACTGAAATAAAAATCCTGACATCTTATCACCTTCCTTTATCATATATCTATTATATCATAATCCCTATAAAAAGTCAACAAAAAAAGACCCAAGCATTTCTACTTAGGTCTTAATTTTTATTAGTCAATTCCAAGAAGTCCTGTTGATTCTCCAAGAGTCTGTTCAGCAACTTCATTTGAAAGTTCATCAGACGCTTTCTTTAGCTGAAGCTGAACTCTTTTAAGTTCAGAACGAAGGAGGTCTACAGCCTTAAAATCATCAAGAGAAGTGAATTTAATATCACTTTCATTACCACAGATTATATCTGCATAAAGTCCTTTTTCTTCTTCCTTAGCTTCATTGATGTGCTTTTCGCCACCAAAATTATATGAACGTCCATTTATTGTAAGAATAGCATTTTTACCAAACTTTTCAAAGTCGTTAATCATCTGAACAAGAGTCTGTGATTTCTTTGAAAGCTTTTCAATCTGCTTCGAAACTTCATCAACCTTTACTACCAATGGCTTTGGATAAGGGAATGGTGGACAAGGTGGATAAGGAGGACGTGGCGGACAAGGTCTGCAAAGTTCTGGTGGTATTGGAGCAACGTCAGGCTCTACTGGATAACCCCATGGGTAATCATAAGGATATTCAGGTGGAAATCCTATAGGCGGAGGACAATCGTGTGGTGGCTTTTTAGGAGGACAATTAGCTATATATTCAGGAGCTACAACCTCGTGTTTATAATTTGTCATATTTTTCACCTCATAATAAAATAAAATCTCACTCAACAAAATGTCAAGTGAGTTCCTAAAAGAATTGTGATAAGAATTGCGTTTTTCTCTAATCTTTTATCATAGTCCATAGTGATAATGCAGAGCCATCGACATAGCACACTCTACCGTCTCTTTCATAGCTAAACGGTTCTTGTTCTCTTTCATAGAAATAATAAGAAAGCCAATGATTTTCATCTCCAACAGCATCTTCCAGTAAAGTAATTAACATATAAGTAGCACTGTAACCATTCAAAAAACTATCAACGCCACCAATGTATTTCTGCATAGCATCTAAAAATTCATTTTCTTTCTTTAACTTGTCTTTAATCTGAGTAAAATAATATTCAAATTTTTCAAAGTCCATATTTGTCCACCAAATCTCCCCAAAGTTCAGGTATATCTTCATTTAATTCTAAAAGCAATTTAGAACTCAATTCTCTAATCATAGGGTGTGCTGTTTTATCGCATCTTAAATCAAAGAAGTGTCGCCATTCTCTTATATTACCTGTTACTACAATTTCAGTCTTAATACCTCTACCTAAAACATCAGCCGCAGCTTCAGGTTTTGAACCTATTTCTATTAAAACTTTATAACTATTTTCAGCTTTAAGATGACATTCTGTTAAAATCTTTTCTTTATCAGGCAATCCTATCATAGAATCATAAGTATTATATGACTTATTTAACATAGATTTGTCAGCCCATTCGGGTAAAATAAATTCAATATCATCTTTCTTATTATAATTCACATAACGCTGAGATTCCTGTGCAAAAGAGAACAAACGATGTCTAACCATTTCGTTTGCTACGCCTCTATTAGTAATGAATCTTACTGATAAATTAGGTGCATGTTCTATCATTGCTGTATGTCCTCTTCTTAAAAGTCCACTAAGCATTTTAACATCAGAGCCTTCTTTCATATTGGCTTCTGATTTATAACAAGTTCTCGCAGCTCTTTCTATTGCTTTTAATACAGATTCTCTATTAAACCAATCAGAAAGTATTTCATAACTCTGTTCAATATACTTCATTTTCATCACCCTCAAAAAATTCACTCATATTTTTATGTATCTCTTTAACTTCTGAAGCTACAACAGGACAGTAATCCCATTTATCAGCGTCAACATTTAAATATTTACCTTTACAAATATCCTTTAGACCGCCACAGCAAACAACTTTATACTGTTCTTTTTGACTTTCTTTGTTGTCACTTCGGGGACAGAACAAAACATCAATGTGATCATAATAATCTCTTTTATTAAAAACATAAAGACTATCATTTAATTCTTTTAAATTCTGAGCATAAAATTCTCTAATAAGAAAGTCGTCTGTAATTAAATTTATATCGCCGTTTAAAGAATCTAAAAGCTCTTTAATCTGCTCTATAAAAGTAGGTTTAAAGAGTTTGTCAAGGCATAAAACAGTATCATCTTCTTTTACTGTTTCATTCCAATTCTTAATCATAACTTCATTCATTTCAGTTACACTATTAAATCCTCTTTCTTTAGCTTTTGCCAAGTCAAAAAATCCACTATTTGCTATTACATAAAGCATATATTTCACCACCTTTACATATAATATATCATATTTTAACACCTATGTCAAGGCAACAAAAAAGAGGGCTTTATGCCCTCCATACACCAACTCCATAATTTCGTCTTCTAAATGGTTAATCGATTCGCCACTTCGATTTCTAATTATAGAATTTTAATCTACAACATATACAGTTACATTCACTCTACCTGACCAAGCAAAATCAGAAGGAACACAACCGTAACCATAATACATATCTAAAACATTGTTAGCCATTCCACCTCTATCATCTACACGATAATATCCTGAAGGGAAGTAATTACTTTCAATGTATAAGATAGTTCCCATAGCAAAATAATTTGAGGCACAAGAATAACCTGACTGTAATGTACGACCTGCCGCACCATACGTTACTCCTGCGTTGCCACAATAATAAGTCGCTTGGAAAGTTCCTGAACAAGACATACTATTATTGTTTTCCTGTTCACTTATAGAATCCTCTAAGATTCTTTTTTCTTCTGTAGGTTCAGTATATTCCTCATTAAAGAAAACTTCTGGATTACATATTTCACATTTTCTTCCAAGTTCTATACTATTACCTGCTATCTTTTCCATAGAATTATCTGCATATTTACAATTACTTCTATGCACTCTTTTTGATTCACTATTAAATACTAAATACTCAGCAGTTGTTGTCTTTGTAGTTGTAGTGGTAATTGTTGTAGTTGTGGTAGTAGTCACAACTGTTGTTGTCGTAGTTGTTTCAACAATCAATCTACAATTTGGTGAATTTTCTTCGAGTGGGTATTTTGTTGTCACGATTTCTTCTGTTTCAATAGTAGTTTCAGGGATTTCATTATCTATCGTTGTAAAACTATTATTAAAACATAGACACGCTCCAAGTGCTAAAACACCAACGAACGCCCCTAATAAAATTCTTACTATATTTTTCATATTCTTTCCTCCTTTATCGATTATAAAAATCGCATCAGTTGGAATTGGTGTAATGCAACAACCGCATAATTATAATGTGACTTATTCCTCAGATTCCTCTAAAGAATTATCATCAGCTATTTTGAAGAAAAGAATTTTAAATTTCTTTTTATCATTTTTTTCTTCGGTAGAAATTAAAGCAAAGTCAATTCTATCACAATCTCTATATTTTATAGCCTTAATATTCTGTTCATCAATATCATCAAGTAAATCTTGAGTATTTTCAGAATCGGCTAAAGCCATCTGAAGTAATTCTACTACTGGTTCAAATTCTTTAAAATCATCTATAAAAGTATATATTCTGCCTTCTTCAAGATAAATGACATTTTTACTAATAAGAATATCATCACCTTTTACAAATAACTTTTCATCATATAAAGCTTTAAGAGCAAGATATTTCCATACATCAAAATCTCTTCTTGTATAGTCTGTAAAACTTCTTGGTTTTACATTTTTATATTCTTCAAAATGATTATGCACAAAATCTAATATTTCAATTTTCTTTTCGCCATCATCAAATAAAGTATGCATATAATTCACCTCATTCAAAATATTATGTTATAATTATAACATAGAACAACACAAAAGTCAACTATCCAATATTGTAAAACCTTCACCGATTTCAATCTTGTTTTCTTTCTTTTTCTTTCTACCGTTACACAAAGGTTTACACCAATATAATTCTTTAGATGCTCTTGTCGCAGCAACATAACTAATTCTTCTTTCCTCTAAAGAGAACATTTGTCCACCCACTACTATAACTTTCGGCAGAGTTAATCCTTTAGAACTATGAATTGTTAGGACTTTAACAGCATTCATCTCTAATTGTTCTTGTAGCTGTTCTGTTGTTTCAAAATCACCTAATTTAAATGTTAGAGTAGGAATATAATTTTCAGAAAGAATCTTAATGGCTTCATCAACTTCTGCGTTTGTTCTACATAACACATACCAATCTTTATACTCAGTTACTTCTGGAGAAAATATTTCTTCAATAAGAGTTCTAAAGCCTCCACCAATTCTTAATAAACCTTTTTCTTTAACTTTTGAAACACTATTTAAACCTAATTGTTTATCGCCAGCTAAAAAAGAATCAGCATAATCTAAAATATTCTTAGGGTTACGAAAGTCTTCATTTAAATAATATTTAGTAAAAGCAGGGTCGTCATAATATCTTTCGAATATATCCGTATCGCCATTCTTAAAGCCATAAATAATCTGACGGGAATCGCCAACTAAATAAATGTTATCTGCTGGAATCTTACTAATAAATTCCTCTTCTAATTTTCCTGTATCTTGAAATTCATCAATAAACAAATATTCGACCTCTGGGTATTTTAAATCACTAACTGTTAAGGCTTTTTCAAGAATCTTATCAAATTGTTCTGTCATTATAAAGTCATAGGTATCTATATTATTACTCAAACATATTTTATTAGCATAAGAATGAATAGTGCCTATAAACATATCTTTTGCTTTTTCGCCTATTCTCTTTTTCATTTCTTGTGCTGCTAAAGTTGTAAAAGTTATAGCTACAATTTTATCAGTATCAACTCCTGATTTAATTAAATTTATGATGCGTTGTGTAAGTACACTTGTTTTTGCACCACCAGCACTTGCTACAACTAAAACTTTATTTTCTTTTGCATTTATTGCTTTTTTCTGTCTAACAGTAATCGGCATATTATTCACCTCTTTCTATTATATTATATCACAATTTATAAAAACAGTCAAAAAAAAGAGAGCAGTATTTCTACTGCTCTTGAATTAAATATATATCTTTATGTCTACCTATAAAATATTTAATATTTTTATCTGCTATGTCGCTAAATCTTGTTCTATTTTTAGAGAAATCAGATATTTTTATATCATTTAAAGGTGCATTTTCAAAGTATAAAATTCCATTCTTTATTAAAAAACGATACCAATATTCATCTTGACTATACAGATAGATATATTGTCTTACTTCCTCATTCTTATCAATCTTTATTAAATACAAATCACCATTCTTTAATTCTAATTTATAATAATTACCTTTGTTTTCTCTATCCTCTAAAATGAATTGTGGACGTGATACACATTGTAATTGGTTAATATCATAAATCTTTTCATTAGACTTTAAAAAGGCTTTTAAATCATATAAACCTTTTCCTTTATCGAATTTTAAATTATTCACTTAAATCAAGACTCGCATAAGACGGGAATGTTCCTCCTACTTTATAGTCTGGTAACCAAACATCTAAAGAAGAACGACTATCCTCTTTAATAGTTTCAGTTCCACCGCCTGCAAACATTTCTCCATTTGGAATATAAGGGAGACTTGTTTGGTCGTTATTCCACTGTTTGTTGAAATCATCATTTTCATCTTTTAATATTGTTACTTTAGAGATTGTTGAACCGTCTTTTGATTCAACCATAACAAGTCTTCTCTTCGAAGAATAACTAATATCATAATGCTTACCTTCATCATTTTCCATCATAACCATAAACATATTTATTTGCCCTTTACTTAAAGCAAACTTATTATCAGAATATAATATTCTATCATCGCCATCTGATAAAGAGTTTAAAAATTGCTGATATACATTATCATTAAATTCAGTATTGCTTAAAGAAGGACGATTATTAGCACTTGAAACTTTTAAAACTCCCACCGAAACTTTAGAGTCTACTGTTCCTACATACTTCTGATAAGAAGAGCCATACCAGAACGAAGCTAAGCATACCTTTAAGAAAAATTTTGTTCTTAAAGTATCTTCATCATCTTCAGACCTATAAATTAAATCAAAGTAAACGTTACCAATTTTAACTTTTCTCGCTGTTTCTTCATCTCTATAATGTAAGAACATAAACTGACTATAATATGCAGTTGTATCAAGTTCCTTATCTGCCTTCTTTAACGGCGAACCTGAAGAATATGAACATTTCTTAAGTTTAGGACAAATTCCTCTTGTTTTATTTGCATTGTTTAAATGAACTTTAATATAATCATTATATGGCTGATTGGCATTGGCATCTATAAATCTTGAGTAAGCATATCTTCTTGAATGATTATTTGTTCCATCTTGCCAAGAATCAGCTTCGCCATTTGCATTATAATAAATTAAATCATATTGTTCAGTTGTAGAACCGTCATAAGGAGTTATTGCAAAATAATCTTTTGTAGCAATTGGAGTCTGCAACCAATCTGTGCATTTTGTCCAAGTGTTATTACTGCCTCTTTTAAACATTGAGATATGTTCACTTTTTATATCTGATGCCCATCTTACACTATTATCTCTTGGTTCGTTATTTTTAGTAAAGTTAATTGGAACAAATGTATCATTAAAACATATATCTCGTGCATCATTGAATGCATCAAGATTAAAATCAAATATTGTGCAAGTTCTATAGAAATTGTCACTATTGCTTTTTCCCGTAATGGCTTTTTTATAGTCTTCTATTTTTGTTATTAAAGTTTCTTTTGGTATACCATTTTCAGTAGTAACTTTAATAATATTTAATCCAATTTTCATAATAACTGTATTTGTATTTGGATTTATTATTGTACCAACCATTGAGTAATTGCTATTTGTTCCCCATTCGATAGATAAACGCATATTTCCTTTAGCTATAAAACTTGCGTAGACTTGAAGCATTAAACTAGCATCATCTTGTCCTACATATCCGTCGCCATTTAAATCTAATAATTCTCCTGACATATTTAACATATCTCTACTATTTAACTGCTGAGTTGTTTTATACTGGAATAAATTCTTTTTCAAAGTTAAATTACTTACATCTTCACTACTATTATCATCTATATTGGCTAAAGCTAAGTCGTTTATCATTTTAGCTTGTACATCGATTACATTCCAAAGATATTTTACATTATTCCAAAGTTCCATAGTTTCTGCTGCCTGTCCTTTTAGAATGCCTCTTAAGCCATCATTACCAAAAAGAACATCAACTATCGCTCCAACGACAGTAGAAATAACCCAGAAATTTTTATCTAAATCTTCTACCTCAACTCTTCTTTTGTAGGCGGGCATAATAAGATTTATAATTTCCTTTACTATCTTTACTTTGCCTTCTTCATCAACAGATTCCATTCTATTAGTATAGTCCATAAAGATATCATTTTGTTTAATTTCATCTCTACGAGCCTGTTTATAGTTCTGTTTTAAAAGATTAGTAAATGGAATTGGATGTAATAAAGTTTCATCATTATCGCCGTCACCCTTGGCATCGGCGTTATTCAATTCTTTTACTAAATCAGCTACATTTATATTATCTCGTGGTGTTAATCCGTAGTTATTGCACCAATCCTTAATAAGAGCATAAAGTCCATTGATTGATTCATTCCAACCATCTGAACTTACTACTGACTCTGTATTAGTTCCTGAACCACTTGCATAAACTTTTCCATTATTATTATTTAAAGTTCCATCATTATTCACTAAATCATCTGTAGATAAATTGCCCAATTTAAACATAGTAGCTAATTCATCTGCAAATTCTTCTATTGTAACATATTGTCTTGTATAATGATGTATCTTTGCTATTAAACGCAAAATAAATACAGAAATTTCACTATTAAAAGATTCTTCAGTGTTTTTATTTTTAAACTGAAGAGTATCAAATGCACCCCATTCTCGTATCTTTTCAAGTGCAACAGCTTTACCATATAAATAACTACTAACCTGATCATTGTTACAACCTTTATCTAAATAAAGCTGAATGGACATAGATTGACTCTTATTACTATTTTTAGGATTCCAAATAGTTACTTTATTTGTATTTTTTCCATTCTGATAAAAATAATAAACTCTTTCATATCCTGCATTTTTAGCTTCATTAGTTGAAGAAACATAAGTGTATAAATGATTATTAACCAAATTAACAGATGAAGCTCTATCAAAATCTCCTAAAAATGAACTATTTCTATACTCGTAATTCAATACTCCGTCTTTGGAGGCATCAATGATAGGAGCATAGCCATATTCACCTTTGTTTTTTAAAGCAATAAAATGTGCATAAGCTACAAGAATCAAAACGGCATCATCAGTTCCTATCAAGCCATCATTGTTTAAATCAAATATCGTTGCAAAATTAAAAAGATTTTGTTTATCTTCGTCAGAATATTTAGTCTTATCAAATGAAAAACTATTTACTTCATTATAAATTTTATTGCCATCAGCATCAACTTTACCACTATCTACGCCATAGTATTTCATATCGCTATATCGTGAATCCATATTAGAAAGCAGATAGTCTTTACCATATTTAACATTTAAACCGCCATTCGTTTTAGAAACAGAAGTATCTCCAAAATCAGGTAAGGACATTTTTAATTTATCTTCACTGCTAAATAAAGCAATAGCTGTCTTAAAAAGTTTAGCAAAATGTTCTCTATTTTCTTTTTTACTTAAGTCATAGGCATCTTTACCCACTTTTATATCCTTTGCAAAATGGTCTACATCTAACATCCAGTCTAACTTATCAGCAGATAAATTAGGGACTTCCTCTGTAAATTCAGTAGGAAGTCCATATTTTACAAGAAGTTGAGTGCCAAATGCATTAGGATAAAGACTATTAAGTAAATCTAAAAAAGAAATATAGGCATTCTTAAATCGAGTAGAATTAAGTTCTTCATTTTCTAAAGTATTATCTTTAGGATCATATTCTTTAGATAAATCTATATCTTTATCTCTTAATGCCATAAAGTTTAGTCACCTCTTGTCATTTTATCTTTAATCTCTTTAAGTGATTCCCAGCCATAAGTTGCTACAAAAGCTACAACAAAACTACCCACAACAGACAATACAATTGACTTGATAGTTATGTCAACAAAAACTAAGCCAAACACAATTGTTACTATAAAAGAAACGATTGCTGCGGTAAGTTTTGTAGGAAGTTTAATAATACCTTTTAATACCTGAGTTATTACAGATACTATAAAAGCTAAACCTCCTATAATGCCAATAGCTGTTGTTACATCAAAATTCTCAAACATTATGATTCACCTCTTACTTCTTAATAATATCAATCTGAATTTTATCTATGAAATTACGTCCATTGATAATACCTGCAAAATCTTTAGTACCCGTTACCCAAGGAAGATAAGTGTTAGTGCCATTGATTGAGGCTCTATATTTTACTGTGTATTCATTAGCATTAAGTAAATCAAACTGAATTCCATCAATTATTTTGCCAAGAGAACCAGCAATGCCATTATTCCAATCTGATGTCGAATAACCACTTACCCAAGGTAACCATTTGCCATTTCTTGTATGGACTCTATATCTAAGTTTGCCAACACTTGATTTAGCAGTTACACCATAAATAGGTTTCTGTTCAATTCCTGCATAACCGTTTGAATTAGTGTTATTAAAACCACTAATTTCACCAAGCCACTTTCCTGTATAGACTCTATACGTAGCTTTAGGAGTTGATGTAGTTGGGTTCTTTGTTGGTGTTTTTTCTCCTTCTTTTTCTGTTTTGCCTTTAACTATTGATGGATAATCAACATAGCACCAATCTAAATCAACGTCCCCTGAAATACCATTTACTTTTCCTGACGATGAATACTGCCACATTTTATGTCCTTTATAGCTTGTTGTCTTTGCATAATGAGCAAGCCATATATCATATTTCTTTTCAATCTCATCATCTATATAAGATTCAAACATTGATTTATAAGAATAAAGAATTGTGTAATAACCTTTACTCTTTAAAGTATCAATGAAAGCAGGGATTACAGCACTTGCTATTTCTTTAGATAGCTGACTTTTATCTTCAAAGTCAAAAGCAATAGGAAAATCAAACGTTTTTCCTTTGAGAACTGAAGCACATATTTCTGCTTCTTTTTTAGCTTCTGAAGCTGTTGTTGCATAAGAATACCAGTAAGCACCAACTTTGATACCATTCGCTTTTGCTTCTTTGTAATTCTTTTTAAATGTTGGGTCTTCCTGAGAGGCTACTTTTCCGTAGCCTGCTCGTAACATTGCAAATTCAATTCCATCTGCTTTTACTTTTTTCCAATCTATTTCTCCCTGATGTTTTGAAACATCGATACCTTTCATTTTTATTGCCATTAAAATGTCACCTCATTATAATAATTGTGTTCTTGCAATAGTACTATTAACCTCTCCTTTTAAAGCATATATATCACTTTCTAAGGTTGTCAATTTACTGTATCTATAATGCCCATTTTTAATTTTTATATTATGCAATTTACATAATTCATAAAGTATATCATGTATCGTCTGAAGAGTAGTCAACATATGAAAATAATCTATACTATGACTATATCCATCACCAACAATTGTCATTTTTCCATCTGAACCAAATGCAACAGTTGGATTTGAGCCTGTAATATTAGGTGCTAAACGAATTGTTCCTGTACTATCATACCATATAGGAGAGCCTGACAAACTTAAAGTTGCTGTATGTCCCGAAGTAGATACTCCTATATTACCAAACTTATTACTTGATGACTTAATAGATGTAATGCCAACTTCATCTTTAGTGGCATAATTTGATAAATTAGGAATTACAATTTCAGTACCTATTAAAGCATTAGAGCTATTGTATAATCCATACCCATTTGTTGTCTTTTTCATTGTATAACTATCACTATAAGTTTCAAGATTATAAGTTCCATCTTCATCTTCATAGAAATTTAATCCTGAGCCAAATCTAAGCGTTTTAGCCTCATTAGGATTGTAAGATAAAGACGTTTCAATTGAATCTGTCAGAGTTAAAGTTTTATTAAGAATATCACTCTTCTTAGCATAGTTACTCAAATTAGGAATTACAATTTCTGAACCCTGCATTACATTTGAACTATCATATAAACCATAACCATTTGCAGTTGTCTTTATATTATATGTAGTATTTTTTGCGTTAAGGGTATAATTCTTTGAACTACTATTATAAGTAAAGTCAATGTTATTACCAAGATTTATTGTTTTAGCAGCTTCACCGTTGTAATCAATAGAAGTATTTGAATTTTTAAGAATCAAACTATTAGGATTTCTTAAAGTGTTAGGAATTGCAATAACACCAACATCTGTTCCATCGCTATCAGTTAAAGTATAAGTGTTGTTTGATTTGTTTAAAGAATAGGTAGTATCCTTTGCATTTATCTGATTATTGATATTATCAATTGATAAGCTTCCACCTAACTTAATAGTTGAAGTAACTCCATTATAATATACGCTTTGATTACCATCAGTAAATACCAAGTTACCAACTGAAGTCTGTGGTAATGCAATTGTTTTAACAGTAGTACCACTGTTTGAATTAACAAGACTCAAATTCTGTCCACTTAAATTCAATGTGTATTTAGTATCAGTTGAACTAATTACACCATTTGAAATAGTCGTATTAGTTCCAGCCTTAACTAAGCCATAGCTATTACTCGTCGCATAAGGTACATAATAACTTGTAGTAGTATCACCATAAGAGGCAGAACCAATTGACAAACCATCTTTATAAGAAGCCGAATTACTAATCGTTGGAATAGAAACATTATAATTTGTTGAACCACTTACTGTAATAGTGCCAATTACTGTATTCTTTACATCTGTAATATTGTTTTTATAAGTAGTCGATGTTACAACTCCTGAAGTTGAAGGCATATAAATAGAATAATTAACATTATCAATAGTAAGTCTACCTAATTCTGTACCTGATGTAACTGTTGAACTGTATGAAACAGATGACTTACTTCCTGATGACATGACTAAATTTCTAAGACTAATTGTTGAACCATCAGTGTTTTGCAAAACATAATCTGATGTATCACCATAAGAAGTCATTACACCATTCCAATCAGCAGTAAACATATTATCTCTTTTAACATCGTTACCATTACCTATAATAACAGAATATTTATCTTCTGTATCTTCTATGTTGTATCTACCTAAAGCTGTTTGATCAGATCCAGAAGCGATAGTATGAAAATTTTGTGCATGAGAATAGTTCCCATTTGCTACAGTCACCCAGCCTTCCGAGTGTGAAGCTGAACCATTCGCTTGTGTATTTCCGCCCTCAGCGTGAGCAGATACTCCTTGAACAGTTGTATTATGTCCTTCAGCATGACTATAAGAAGCTTTTTCAGCAATTTCACAGCTTGCTCCTTCTGCGTGTGACATCTCAGCTTGTGCTAAACAGCTTTGTCCTTCAGCATGAGAAGCAAATCCCGTTGCCTTAGTCCATCTTCCTTCAGCGTGCGACCAATAAGCAGAAGCCACATTATTCCCATAATCATTAAATATTTCACCTTTATAAGTTGTATCATTTATCTTACCAACAGCCTGACTTAATGAAACAGTATTGTCATTTATTGCCACTGTACCGTAATCTGTTGTTGCACCTTGATAATAAATTGGCTTCTCAACTGAAATAGTTCCATCAGAAGCTATAGTGATATTATTACCAATTTTAACACCACCTAAAACAGAACTTGAAGCAGTAGGTAAAGTATATACAGTATCAGTGCCTCTAATTACAATCGAACCTGTTCTTGGACTTGTAACAACTATGCTGCCTGCACCAGCAATATCAACTTCTTTAACTTCTGTGCCATCATAACCAGCAACAACATTGCCACTTGCCTTTATTCTAAGAACTTGATTATCAATTTTGAACTCACTGCCCTTTTGTTCTGTGCCATCTGTCAAATAATAATACCCCTGATGGTCTGGATTTTCTACGATAGAATACTCAGGAACTAAGTTGTCTACAAAAGGTTTTATATCAGTATATCCAACAGGTGAACTTGATACAATATGACCATAACTGTCATAGCCCACTTTAGAGAATGTTGGTTCTATTGTTTCATTCATATCGCTTATCTTTTTATGAGCAATAGATATGTCTGTATTACCGTTACTATATGCCTTAATCCAATCAGCACCAACTACTACAGACGTAGATTTAAGAGTATTGTTGTTCTCAACTAACTGTATTCTTGGATTAACTTCAACTTTTTCATTATTTACAGTCTGTCCACTACCAACAGTCATAGAGTATTTAGTGTCATTATCCTGATTTTGTTGTGACGTAACAACTATTTCAGTTCCATTTGATTTAACAGAAGTTTGTCCACTACCAATAACTTTAATTGAATTTTTAACAGACTTTGTACCCGCTTTATTTGATTCAATTAAATTAAGATAAGTACTATTTGACGTTGAAGTTTTTGCCGTAGTTGCTGTCTTACTATCTGTAATAATTAAATTAGAAGTATAATAATTATAATTATCTAAATCAGTTTTCTTTGCATAAGACGATAAATCAGGCATTTCGATTTCTACACCTTTAGGATTATTATCATCATCATAAAGTCGATAACCTTTTTCAGTTACTTTAACTTCATAATCAGGTATATCTTCTTTCTTTGCATAAGGGTCTAAATCTGTTTTCTTTACATAAGGAGTTAAATCAGGAGCATTTGGAATTACAATTTCAGTGCCTTTTACTGTATTTGTATCATCATATAAAGAATAACCGTTTGTTGATTTTTTAACTTGATAAGTATGAACTTCTGCCTTTTTAGCATAAGGTGATAAATCAGGCATCACAATTTCTGAACCCTGCATTTTATCTGTTTTATCAAACAATCCATAACCGCTATCTGTCGATTTAATTTTATATGAATTTAACTCAGCCTCTTTTGCGTATGGAGTTAAATCAATCTCAACACCTTTAAGTGTGTTGTCTTCATTATAAAGTCCATAACCTTTAGTAGATGTTTTGATGGTATAATCATGCTCATCTTCTTTTTTAACATAATTGTCTAAGCTCTTTTTACTTGCAAAATCGCTTAACTTAATTGTCTGATTTGTTTTTTCAGTGATATGTCCATATTCATCATAAGAAAGATATGGAATCGTTAACTGAGTTGTTGCTGGAGATATTTCTGTCGCATTTATTTTATCATTTCCAGCTAAAATTTTAGCATTGGAATGTTCAATAGTTAAAGTCTTATTAGATGTATCAACACTAATTCCGCCTTCACCCTTAAAAGTTATAATAGAAATTGGTGTTGTGCTTACTTTCTTAGTATAGTTAATTGAATTGTTAGCAAAAGATATTTCATCTACATAATCGATTTTACCTATTAAAGAAGAAACTCCTTTAGATGTTAATACAGTAACAGTTCCATAACTATATTCTCTATCAAATCCATTTTTATTTTCAGTAATTGCATTTAATACATTAACAGTTTCATCAGTAGGAATAACATTAGAACCTGCTTTAATTGTAGTGTCATATCCATTAAATGTTATAATGCCTTTTCCACTATTTAAAGTTCCTACAATAGTTACATTGTCGCCAGCAACAAGACCAATACTTGTATCTATATGATTTTCCGTCTTAACTGTATCTTTAGGGTTCTTGTATGACTCAACAAAATTTATATAGGCATTCGAATTACTTGCAGATAACTGAGTCCCGCTGTCAGAATTAGACATAATCATCTTGGCTTCATAGTAGTTAGCACCTTCAACAATTCCATTTATTTTCCCTTTATCTTCTTTGCTTAAGAAACCGTCATTTTTATCAGTAGCCAAGCCTACCATATTAACAGTTTTACTTGAACTGTCTGATTTATGTCCATTGGAATCAAAAGAAATTGAAGGAATATTGATTTTACCATTTGGTCCAATTAAAGTACTATCATTAGAACTTTCAATGGTTTCAGTAGTTGTTGAATGAGTTTTGTGTTTAATAGTTTTGTTTGCATTGTTAACTGCAACCCAATTATCTCCACTATATTCAACATTTATTATAATCTGATTCTTGTTTTTGTCATAAGTAAGATTAGAGCCATTTGTCGCTTTAAATCCAACTGACCCCCTCTCACTATCGTTTGTGCTTTTTAAAATATATTTTATTTCACCATTATTATTTTCAATAACAGAATAATTAACAAGATTGTCTTTGCACCAATTTTCTAAAGCATCAAAATCTGCTATTTCTACAAATTGAGAACCTGACCATCTATAAATTGAAACTTGATTTTTGCTAATAGAACCATTTTCAGCATTAAAAATATAGATTTTTCCGCTGACCCCTTTTTGTTTCGTATAAACAGTTCCATCATCACCTTTTCCTGAAAATAATGTTTTTATAGAAGACTCATCATTCTTTTCTATTTCAGTGCCGTCAGTCTTATAAAAATTGCTTACTTCTATAACATCATCAACATAAGAAGGTAAAAAACTTGCAGGGATAAGATTATTGTTATCCAAAGGGGCAAATTTAGAATAATAAAATTTTATCTTATTATTTTCTTTGTCAACATCGGTTACAGCGTAAAGATTGTATCCATCTTTTATTTCTCTTTCAGGTTCAACCTTTTCAATGGATTCTTCTATTTGAGAAACAACTATATTACCATTATCAATGAAATGGGCATTATTTTTAGTCTTTACATCTTTGCTAAAAGTCGATTCTCCATCTACCTCAAGAGTTCCTTTAATGTGAACATTATTAAAATCAAGATTATCATTCAATTTAAGTCCTTTAGTTTTAATACCATTTTCATCAGATTGTTCACTATCATCAACTATAATATTACTATCCTGAGCATAAACATCATTAGAATCAAGCATCTTTCTTCTAAATTCTTCCATTCAATCACCACCTATATTTCATAAGTCTTATCTAAACATATACTATAATACTTCGGTCTATCCTCTTTAAAGAATCTCCACCGTAAGATGTCGTCTACTATTATAATAAGAAGGCTTAAAAATATCCAAATTACTGTAAAAGGTAAACATATTTGTCCTTGTAAGTTAAGTGGAACATTTGAGTAATCCCAAACATTCCAACCTAATTTGATATTAACAATATATCCTGTTAAATATTCAAGTAAAGTAATCATTCCTCCACCAATTAAACATTGAATTTCAATTGGATTTTTCCAAGTAAAAGCATTGTTAATAAGTCCTACAAAGACAAAACATAATCCACCTAATATAAACATAGTCCAATGAGAGTAACCTCTATACAGTAACTCTATAACATTATAAACAATTCCACCAAACGCAAATAAATATAAGTACTTTAAAATAGACTTAATTTTATTCATATTTATCACGACTGTTCAGAAATTGTCTTCAAAATTTCATAATATTCTTCTTTAAGTGGGCAGCCATAATATACGTCTTTTACTTCTTTTTCAGTTACCATTTCCAATATCTGATGTTTTAAAAGATTGTAATATGTTGTGTGATAGACAATCCAGCCTAAAGCCTTCTGAACAAGCCCCATCATTTCTTCAGGTTCATAAATTCTACATAATTCACCATCCGCATGATATGGAACTTTTTTACCTGCCGTTGCCATAGAGTTCAAAAACATAAAATTGATTTGGTCAGAAGTATTAAGTCTATAATGCTCTCCTTTATCACCATAATCAATACCATTTGTTATTGTAGTCTGGGCTGCGGAACACATTTCTTTTATTTTTCTTAATTTTAACTGAGAAAGTGTATCTATTTCAAGACTATCGTTACTTTCTATATTGTTAATAGAATCTCTCAATTCCTGTCTTTCAGCGAGTAAAGCGGAATATTCATAAGGCATTGTTAATCCTAAAGAATAGTTCTCTAAATCTTTAAGGATTTTGTAATCACTATTAGTTAAATCTGTCTTTAAAGATTTAAGCTCTTCGTTCTTTTTATTTTCTTCTTCTTGCAGTTTAGCTAAAGCAATATATTTATCAGTGTTCATTCTTATATTGCCTTCAATACTTTCATCATCTATCTCTGTAATAATTGAATATTCATCATATTCATAATAGTTGCTATGTTTTTCTATATTTGTTCTAATAAATATTTTATAGATGTTATCAGTGAGCTGACTATACTCTACATCTTTTACACTTGACTTTGACTTTAAATGCATTTAATATCACCTCTTATATCCCTAAAATATAAAAATCTTCTAAGATAGCTTCATTACCACCTGTGGCCGTTGCCGCATTAACACATACATAATATTTACCAACAGGAAGATTATTGACTTCATAAAAAGCTGACTTAGAATTATTACTACTTGCAAAAACAAAAGAATAATCGTGATCAATTGTTCCTGCTTTTATCTTGGCTTTTGCCGCATCTGTCGTATCTGCTTTAACGAAGTAAACTCTAACAGTAGGACTTATCCAATTTGATACAAAATATACAAATTTTAGCAAGAGTTTTGAACTTGTGATTGTGACTGGTGTGGTAAAAAATATTGCTCTATTTGTTTTATTAGAAGAAGCAAAGTAAATTCCTGCACCTTGTCCGCCGGCATAGTAAGCACCTAATGGATTTGTATCATAATTATAAGCCGAAACATTTGTAAAGGTTTCTAAACTTCCATCTTGTGAAACTTCAACTAATCCATTACAAGCTGTTACAACATCAGCAGTAGAAGTTAATTCAGAAAAATGTGCTAATTCTATATTATCTTTTTCCCCTCCACTTCCCTCTTCTAAAGTACCAGTTACACCAAATATAGTTACATCTTTTTTAATATTAGAACTAACTAAATTAGTATCACCTTCAATGACAATATCAGACTTAACTAATTTATTTTCAGTTTCTAATGTTTTTGAAGTAGTGGAAGGTGTAATAGTTGTTTCGCCTGTATATTCGTCATAAACCTTACTTTCATAAGCACCAGTTATGCCAAACAATTTTACACCTTTCTTAATATTCCCCGCAATTAAATTACTATCACCTTTAATTGTCTGTATTCCACTTAAATAATAGCCATTTTCAATTGTTTGATCTATTGTTGTTGGAGTGTAAATTGTAGCTTCTTTAGAAGGAATTTTTCCAACAATCAATGTGCCATTTTTGTTATAAGCTTTATATCCTTGTAAAATAACATTTTCTGTAACTGTTACTGAACTTAAATCAACATTTGATTGAGTTTCTATGTAACTTGGAAAATGTATTAAAACCGCCATTAAATATCACCTCATATAGAAAAAAGTAGGTGACGTTAATTCACCTACTTTAATGTAAAGTTATATAGTTAAAAATCAATAAAATAATTTTAAATTACATAAGTAACTGTTGCCGAAATTGTTACATCTGTATTCTTTGAGAAATTCAAGTGATTACAACTAACTGTTGTGATACCATAATTTGCTCTTGCGTGTGCCTCTTCTTCGCCATAAGAAGTTACGAATCTTACATCTTGTAAATATTCACTTGTTAAAGTGCTAAAGAAGAATCCGACTTTCGGTTTAGCAATATAATAGACATTTTTTGAACTACCATCTGTATGTTCTGTTATTTCCCCATTTGTAGTACCTATACCTACGAAGGTAATTGATTCTTTTGGAAGATACTGTGTAGGAATATCAACAAACTCTGAAAGCGTTAAATCATTAAAGTTTAAAGTAATAACATTACCATTTTTCGTAATCGTTTCTTTACCTTCAACTAAAGTAATTCTTTCTGTTTCCTCTTCTACAGCTAATGTTCCGTTCTTCTTAGGGAGATAATTAGTATAAGTCGTGGCATTATTAGTCGTGTTTCCTTGAAGTATATTTCCGCCATTTGCCTGTGTAAACAATCTTAGAGCACCTGAATAATTTGTTGTATTGCCTAAATTTAATGTTGAACTTTTAGTATTATCACCAATTGCTTCTTCTATTGTGAAACCTGGAGAGTCTTTAAGTGATGCTCCTCCTGTTGCAACACTGTCAAAATAAGGGCGATAAATACCACTTGTGCCATTAACTGCTACAGCTACTTTTGTAGAAGTCGTTGCTCTTAAAGCTGTTCCTTGTAAATCACCATAGAAAGTATTTGCATAAAGAGTTCCAGCAGATTCACCTAAGTAAACACCTGTATCAAAAATCTGTCCACCTGTGTTTGTAGTGCTTGAAGTCGTACCTGTTATATAGGCTTTTTTAGTAGTATTTAAAGTATTAGTTACTTTTGTGTCAGAAGCAGGAGAATAAAGGGAATAAGTTGTTCCACCTACTGTTAATTTACCTATCTCGGTACCACTTGTTAAAATCGGTGAATATGATACAGTAGTTGCAGAACTACTACCACTACTTATTTTTGCAAGATTATAAGATGTTCCTTTAATGATAATATTACCATTAGAATCAATTGCGAAGAGATTGCTTCGACTTGTATCAGAAGTACCATTACCTATGACAAACGGAAATGTGCTTGAATCGTCATCATAATCATTAAATTTTCCTATTACGAACTGAGAACTATTATTTGCAACAGTTCCTTCTCCTGCGACAGTAGCATAGGCATATGGGGCAGACGCATATTCATTTGTGTAATATGTTACTTTATCCGAATTTCTATATCTATTCTCTACTCTTATATTATTTAAGATAACACCAGTTAGATACTGATCAAAGATACCCGTTGAATCCCCATTCTCATGAGCACTTCCGTAAGATAAAGAAACAGGGGCTGAAGATAAGCTAATTTTATTATCCTCGTTTATATCAACAAAGCCATATTGCGAACGAGTTCCTTTATAAGAACCGCCAAGTTCCATAAGGTTGATAACTTTTTCATCAGTATCTCCTGTATTTAAATATAGCTTGGAATCCCATCCAAGAGCAATAAGATTATGCCTATCATTATTGTTTGTTCCATCACCTATAATGACTGCATATTCATTATCTTCATCTTCAATATTAAACTTACCTAATGAAGTTTGATAATTACTTGCTGCAATTGTTCCCCAGTTCTGAGCGTGTGCAGAAGTTCCATATACTTCACAATTAAGTCCTTCAACATGTCCATAATCAGAACCTACTTTATTAGTACAGCCTTCTGCATGTCCTGCTATCGTATTACCATATATTGTATTTAAATAACCCTCAGCGTGTCCTTCTTTACCATAAACAGTATTTTCATATCCTTCAGAATGTGACCAAGAGCCATAAGATTTATTGTTTTGTCCTTCTGAATGTGCTGCCTGTCCATAGACTATATTGTTCTGTCCTTCTGCGTGCTGCGAATAATTAGTTCCCATAATAGTCCAAGTATCTGTATTAGAATCAAAGATAAAATAACTTCCGTCATATAAATAAATTTTAGAAGTATTGGAATCCTCATTAGGTCGAGTTGTAGATGTAATTACATTACTTGAATCTATGCCAGCAGAAGTTTCATAACCTTCTGAATGAGAGTAATCACCTAAACTTTTATTCTGAGTATAACTATTAAATACTTCGCCTGTTGAACCTATTTTATTAAATTTACCGACTGCTTTAGGAATGACTAAGGTACTATCTTTATCAATAGTAATCTGTCCATAAGCAGTTTCTGAACCATAAACCTGTTCAACAGTTTTTATATCAAGATAAGAGCCTTCTACGACTGCCGTTAACGGAATATTTACTATAGGTTTTTCACCAAAAGCTTTCAGCGTAATCTCATTTTCAGACTGTCCTATACAAACTAATTTAGCCTTTAAAACAGAATCTAATTGTTCATTAGTAATTGATTCCTGATAACCTATATCAATTAAATTGTCACTTGTTACAGAAGGTATTCTAATAGTTGCAGTATTGTCGTCAGTCCAAGCATTAGCAGGTAATGTGAAATTATATTTAACTGATTGTAAGGTTTTACCATCTTCACCGTCATTGCCTTTTAAATTTTCAGTTACAAAAGACTTGATTATACCATTTTCTTTATAGGTAAACTTAAGATAATATCCTGTTTCGTGAGTTTCGTCATTATAAATAACCTGACCATTAGCGTAGTCCTCGCCTGTGGTTTCAATAGTCATTTTAGTGTAATTTGTTGTATCAAATTTAAAAGATTGTTCTGTCGTAGCGGAAATTGATTCTGTCTTAGATAAGGTAGAACCCTTGTAAAATTTAATATCCAATGGAATAAAACCACTTTCATTATTTGTCCACCAAGATATTATTTCAACTGAATTTAAATTAGTTAAATCAAATTCTGTAGGTTTAGTATTATCTATTTCGAAGAAAGCTAAAGGTGCTTTATCTTCATTGATTCTCCAAACGGCTGTTTGATGAAATATTTCAACTGTAGGTGAATAACCATCATTGCCCTGTGGAATTGTAAAAGTAAAATCATAAACTCTGTCTGTATCCGTTTCTGAGCTAATAGTAGCGGTTACATTTGCTTTAGTTGCTGAATCAACCTGTATAGTTTTTACATTACCTATTTTGATTGATTTTCCTGCTGAGCCTGAACCACCTAAACCACTTGGAAAAGTTAAAAAAGTTGGCATTTATATCACCTCGTTTATATAAGATATGTTGCTGAGAATGTATAGGAATCTGATGTTGATAAATTCCCATTGACACTCTCCAAAGAAATTGTACCATCTGTCGCTATTATTACAAAAACATTTATTGTATCAGTTGGTATTCTTATGGTTACACGAGGTCGTTGATTAACAGACAAAGAACCAATAGAAACTGTTTTTACTGCATTTAATACCCGTATATTCTTGCCTACAATAGTAGTGAGGGTATTGAATTGTTTATATTCAATAGAACCAGAAGTTACATCAGAACCTATAGAAACTGAAGTCCAATCTGATGTTTTTACAGAATTGTCAAATTCCTTTTTAGTAATTGCTGTACTATCGCATATCGTTGACGTTACTATAGACTGATAATTACTTTCAACATATTCGTCAATTGTATCTTTTAAATAGTACATATATACTGCATTACCGCCATCTCCAACAGTTCCCTTCATTGAGTTGGATAATAGAGTAATTGTATATGATTCATCCTGGTAGCACAATTTTTTCCAAAGTGTCATAGACCTTTCCTTATGATCAAATGTTAGAAACCACTCATCTAAAATTATAGAGCTTCCTTTATACAACCAAGTAGCCTGCATATTCTCAACAACTGTATAGTCATTTCCAAGGCACAGATGACAATATAATATTCCATTATTATTTTCACGAGTTGATACTGTCCCAGCGTTATTATGAATCATAAACACCATTGTATAATCACGATAAGCGGATCGTTGTATATTACCATAAGAAGCAATTTTCATATACTTACCAGAAAGGTCTTCGTTATTATAATTATATGATGTAAAAGCGTTTTGATTTAACAAATACCATGGTGACCATTCTGATGAGGTTACCAATCCTCTACACCATATATAAAAAGAATTATTAGAGGTATGGTATAAACGTTGAATCATATACATATTCTTCGTTCCGTGTGAATATAGCACATCTAAGCGAAAGCCAACTTTTATTCTACCTGGTATATTTAAACAAGAATTGGCAATAGTAGAAGTCATAGCGTAATATGTGCCTGGAGTTGTAAGTTTGTTTAAATCTTGACCTGAGGTAATTGCAGTTCCACGAAGCATAGTCATAAAATACTTATTATCAACTTCACTTTTAGTATAGATATTCTCCATATCTACTTTATTCGCTTCTTCCTCAATTCCTTCTAATTTATTTTTTAACTCATCAGTAAAATCATTAGTAGACAGCCCCATTCCTTCAACTACATCAACTTTCTTTTCTAAAGATAAATCAATTTCATCTACATTAGCTTTTTTAGCTAAAAGAGAATCAGCTTCTGTTTTGTTCAAATAAGTTTTTTCAGCTTCATCTTTTCTTAACAAGAAATTCAATTATTCCGCCTCCTTCCTCTTGAAGTATAAATCATTATTAGTTATTCCAAGAGTGTATTCATTATTATTTTCATCTAAAACTACAAAATCATCAAGTGTTCTATTAGCAACATAACCTGTTGAAAGAACTACAGGAATATCAATAGTTGGAACAGTTCCAAAAGACTGTAATATTACCTGTCCATCTGTCTGTTCTTTTACACTAATAGAGGCTTTAGCAGTGGCTTCATAGATTTCTTTAGAAACACCATTTTGTAACCCAATTAGAATTATGCTATTTTCTTTTATATCACTGTTTTGAATTGTAATTGTGTCATTTACCCAATTACTATTCATTAAAGTAAGTGCAACTGTTACATTACTAATATCAGTGCCATTAGTTACGTCAAAAGTCGTTTTAGTATCATCAGAATAACTAATTTCATATGTGTCTTTAGCACCTGCAATCGCAGATTCATTACCCTTAGTACTGCTCTTCCATTGTACATCTAAAATACTCCTTCCGTCTTTTCCTTTTAAAGAACTTAGCCAATCTTCCTCAGTTCCATCAAATCCTTTGTCTTTAGCTAATTCATAGGCTGATTTACCATCTGAACCTTTAACTAAACCAACATCAACAGCTTCATCAGAATCAGAATAGATAATTAAAAGATGTCCTTCTGAGTTAATAGTAACACTTTTAATTCCTCTGCCAGTTGGTCCTTTTATTTCTCCAGCATCAGTGAATGTGCCTGAGTCATTTTTAACTTGCAAATGACCATTATCATCAATATAACCATCACCGGCTTCAGTACATTCTTCTTTAGAGGCTTTAATTTTAACAGAAGTACCGTCTTCACCTTTTACTTTGCCGACATTTTTTGTTGTATCATCACTAAAGGATAAAATCAATTCACCTTTGTCATTTAAAGAAGCTCCAGTAATAGAAATACCAGTATCACCAGTCGAACCTTTAGAACCATTCTGAACTACAAAAGTTGATGTTGTTTTATCATCATAAAGTATTTCATATGTGTCTTTAGCACCTTCAATTCCTGCTGATAAACCGCCTGTGCTATTTTTCCAAGTGATTGATTCTATACCACGTCCATTAGAACCTTTAAGAGATTCAAGCCATTTTTCAAGAGTATCAGTATAACCTGTTTCTTTAGCTAATTCATAAGCAGACTTACCATTTTTACCATCTGCTCCTTTAAGGGATGATATTTCAATAAGATTATACCAACTTTCATCACCGACGTAATGCCACTGAATATAAGTACTATCATTTCTGAGTTCAATCTCTTTGCCATTAGCACCGTCAGTACCATCTTTTCCGTTAGTGCCATTGATTCCGTCTTTTCCATCTTTACCTTTAAGAGAACTTAAAGCAATTAAATCAATCCATTCAGTATCGGTATCATATTTCCATTGAATTGTTGTAGATGTTACACGGAGAACAATTTCTTTACCATTTAAACCATTGGCACCGTTAGAGCCATTATCACCCTTTTCTCCCTTAAGAGAATCAAGCCAATCATCTTCTGAACCAACAAAACCATTATCTTTTGCTATCTCATAAGCTGATTTACCATTCGTTCCATCAGTACCGTTTGTTCCGTCTTTACCATCTTTACCATCAACACCGTCTCTACCATTAGTGCCATCCGCACCGTTAGTAACCTCGTAAGTTGTTGTTGTTCCGTTAGTATAAAGTATTGTATATATATCTTTTAGACCTTCAGAACCTGTTTTCTTTATAGACACAATACCATTGCCATCTTTGCCTGGAGTTTCAGAACCTCCACCAGAAGTTCCACCTCCTATAAATGGGTCAAAAAAGTTTAACATTTTATCATCACCTAAACTATGTAATATATATTAAGTCCTGCACAACCATTATTAAAGTAAAGAGAATATATATCTTCTCCTCTTTCTCCAGTAAATGGTGTTACAAAATGCCCTACTTTCGGTATTACAAACTGGTCACCATTTATTTTAAAAGCTGTTCCTGCATCACCTTCAAATCCTACAAATCTAATATAACCTTTGCTATTATTTAATCCTTTTTTGATTAAATCTTTATTTATTAAATCTATTATATTATCGTCTGCTGAGCAATTAGCTGTAAACATTTTATAATCCATTAAATCTCATCTCCTATCTCTTTAAATATTTTCTTTATACTCATATAATCATCTGTATCTAATATTAAGACTTCTATTTCTTCCCCTTTCTTCATATGAAGACTTAATACTCCTATTAAGGATTTAGCATTACAACTTAATTTATTTGTATTTGTTATATAAATACTTCCCTTAATTTCATTTATTTTAAATACAAAATTAGTTGCTATTCTACCAATTATATCTTCTTTAATTATATATTTATATTTCATTTTATTCACTCCTATAATATTATATATAATATAACATAAGTTAAGAAAAGAGTCAAATAGATAACTATTTAAGCTAAGTATTTGACTTTCTTCTCAAATTACGTTATAATGAGTGTAGACGATGTGCAGGAATAATATTTATATATTATTATATTTATATATTA
>ERZ808245.90-NODE-90-length-56157-cov-98.664433_pt1 | contig 56157 bp, 70 predicted proteins | sample MGYA00521243_ERZ808245 | MGnify/ENA primary metagenome ERZ808245 (study PRJEB31516, sample SAMN03275576) | gut metagenome | biome: mammalia-associated habitat; material: feces | host: Papio cynocephalus | place: Kenya | collected 2012-07-07 ... | reverse complement strand
TGTCGGAAACGGTTGCGACAGCTTCATTCTTAGAAGCATACGTTACGGACTTATCGAATGCATCATTCGGCTGAACATTCACCGAAAGTTGCAAAGTCTTACCGGCAACTACAGACAAATTCGTATTAGTTACTGTAATTGCCGTCACGCTTTTGGGAAGGCAGTGAAGACCTCAGCCGGAGTCGGCAGCTTCGGCTCGGCATCCTCAGTGCCATACAAAGTCTTCTCAAACGCAGCAAGCCTTGCAGAATCGACCTTGGTGGAATCGATAGTGATCAAAGCCACTGGATTGAGTTCCGGATGGCCTTCGATTGCTACGGGATCAGTAGTGAATTCCCAAGAGAAAGTGATACCTTCCGGAGAATCATTGATGGTCTCATAGCTACGCTCAGAAGGAGAAGCAGTAGCACCATAAACCAAGTGAAGCTTATACCCGGCACTATCAGTCACATCATTACCAAGCTTAGTTCGATAAGCCAAACCGAACTTATTACGAGACTGCTGACCGAAAACAACACCGGTAGCAACCGGGGTCGCAGAGCCATCGCACTGGCCCCACTCATCCGGATAGGTGTATGCTTCGATCGTACCGCCGAAAGTCTCAGCGGAACGAACGGAAGCGTACTTGATGTTATCGGCGTACATATCGTTCGCCTCAGCACCATCAGGAGTCTCAGTAACGGCAGTAAGGCCATTCCAAGCGACACCCTTCTGATAAACACCAGAAGTATCACAAGGATAAAGAACACCATGATCGGTACCAAGCTCATAAAAACGAGAACCAGTAGCATCCCAAGTAAGAGCAGTCATAATATCTCCTTAGAAATATAGGTTGAATGTGTCATGATTGAGGTTGTCAGATACGAAATGACGATCAAACGTGCATCCGGGGATCATGGCAACCTCATTTAATATCGGACTATCGGGATTGCGATCAATCACGGTAATCTGATATCGAATTTTAAATATGTACGGAATATTATCGGCAAACTGGCTGTCTCCCATATTCCGTTCATAGATGATACAAGGATACTGAATCTTTGTACTTTCAGGAGGTTGAAAATATACATGGCCATCATAGGCTTTACCAAGCTTGGTCATGATACCGTTCAGAATATCAGATAGTTCAAGTCTAGTTCCCACCTTGATACTCCGATCCAAGTGTAAGATTCAAACGGGGTCTTTGGACTTCGACGGATGTCACTATCCATTTGACCCCATTCCAAACCACATACTTGAGGTTGTAGAAATTTTCAACAGCATAAGCGTCGGCAATGACCGAAATAACATTGTCAGGCTTGATTGTCATGTTGATCGAATCAGACCCATCAAGTCTTCGGCCATTGCGACGTACTTCACCATAATAGTCTCGCTCGACTATTTGGTCTGTCCAAACATCAGGTGAGGACTCGACCTGATCTGCGAAACCAAGTTTTCCAAAAAACCTTGTCATTTTGAAGAATCCTCACCTTTCAGATTACTTGCTTGCAGTTGGAGCCGGAAGAGTCGCAGTACCAACCTTTCGTGCATTAGCGCCCTGATTTGTCAGTTCCACGACGGTAATGACCTGTCCCGCGGTTCCGCTCACTTCGCCATTGGATGGGAAGTTGAGCCATCCACCATTAGACACACAAGCGGTATCATAGGTGATTGTCGGCTTGGCACCAGCATCAGTGATCTTATAGCGACGAAGGTTGTTACCTTCAACCGCTTCAGTCACAGTAACCGTCTGTCCGCCTTCACGCGCAGCAGCTGCCACGGTCAAAGTGCCAAGGGTTGGAGCTGCGGTAACGGTGACAGTGATTGTGGCTGTTACACCGGATCCATCTTTAGCGGTTACTGTAATATCAGCCGTACCAGCCTTGACGCCAGTCACAAGACCGGTGTCGGAAACGGTTGCGACAGCTTCATTCTTAGAAGCATACGTTACGGACTTATCCGTGGCGTTATCTGGTGCAACTGCCGTAGTCAACTGAACAGTCTTTCCGGCCTCCACACTGGGGGTGTTAGGTCCAAGAGTGATACCCGTCACCTTGACAGCGTCAGTGGGAGGCGTCACGCTTTTTTTACCGAAACAACCAGAGCAGACTTCGGAAGGGTCAAAGCGCCAGACAGACGAGTTTCCATCAAATACTTGTGCTGGTTATAATCGATATCGAAATCGGTAAAGGAGGTGATATCACCACCACGATCGGTACCGACAGTGTAGTCCTTCAGATTGACAATAATGGCCTTAACTTCGTCCTTGGTAGAACCATCAGACTCAGTGACCTCGAAGTTCTCCAGCAGTGGAACCTCGACAATGCCGGCAACACTCATTTCAGTCGCAAGCTGTGCATCAGAATCATAAAGACGACGACCCATCTGATCACGCTCAACCAGAAGCTGACGACGCAAAGATGGAGCCATATAAGCAACCGGCTGACCGGAGCCACGATAGTCCTTCAAAGCGGTCAGGATTCCATCAACGATCTGAATGTTAGTTGCATTGGCATCAAGGGTGGTGCGCAGCACATAAAGATCATCATCAGACACAATCGGTCGAATGGACTCTTCATTGATGTGGTCCTCGGCAGAGGCATCACGCCCATCACCAATAAGGATCGCACGAGCGATTTCCTCATCCAGCATGATACGCATTTCACGCATCATCCAGTTGACGACATTGAACTCAGTGATGTCGAGAACATCATCGCGATCCAGACGCTGCTTCTTGTAAACAGTGGTCGGAGTGGTCTGTCGCTTGGCAGCCTTCACGACTTCATCGATCTTACGCTTGTTGTTGTCACGATCCAGGGTGAAGCCCTTAGCACGAGCCTCATCGGAAGTCACATCGACATAAGTGGACTTGATACGAGAGAACGGAGTGTGGCTGGTACCCGAAAGAACACCAGCGACCCAAGCGGTATCGCGCTTGTAAATATCCGGTTCATTACGAACAGACTTAGCATCCGGGAAAAGGACATCAATACTCTTGATACCGTAGTCCTGAGCATGAGCAATGGCACGCTTGTAGAAAGAACGACCGGAGTTATCGTTCTGAATTTCCGAGAAGAACTGCTTCTGTGCTTCCTCGGAATGAATAAGCTCATCGGCCTTAGGATCGATGGCGGAATTGTTCTGATCAAAGACGTTCATGTCTTCACCTTCCTCCGCCGAATGTTCGACGGTCTTCTTGTCATTTTGAGTAGATTTGCTATCGGATGCATTAGCGTTCTTCTGGTTCATTGCCAGACCAATCAGCCCATACATCACATCTTTTTGTTCCTGAGTCATGCTGTTGATGACATCTTCAACGGTTTCTCCAGAATCATCAGAATCATCAGAATCATCAGAATCATCAGAATCATCAGAATCATCAGAATGCTGAACGGAATCATTGACAGCCATTCCTACTAAAGAATACAAAACGGCTTTCTGATTCTCATTCATCGAATTAATGACATCACCAATATTCTGGCTCATGAAATCGTCAGAGTCGTCAGAGTCGTCAGAGTCGTCAGAGCCATCAGAAGCATCGGCATGTTCCAGTTCTTCAATCTCTTCATCGGTAGGAATACCTTCGAAGACATCCGAAGGATCTTCAGCGTCATCGCCATGTGCGAAATCGGCATCGCCTTCATCGGTATAGATGACAGCCTCTTCGGGGTTTTCCTCAAAGCCATCACCATGCGCGATAGTCACATTATCAATAAGCGCTCCAGGATTTGCGCCAGCGACTACAAGGCTCACCTCGCGAATGGTTCCGTGAACAACGTCGGGGCCATTCTGCTGAAGACGATTGGCGTAAATGGACATGGCATTAATATCGCCATGAGCAATTGCCTCACGCATGGCTTCGCCTTTTTCAGAATGATTCAGGAATCCATATGCATAAACTCCATCATCACGATTTTCAAGCAACGCATGGCCAAGAATATTAGTCGGATCATTATGATCGTGCTGATAAACCAGTGGAACGGTAACGCCATCCATATCGGCGAAAGCTCCATGGCGAATCACACGACCATCAGAGCAGCGAATATCATTCTTAGTTGCGTAGCCACTAAAGTCACTCTTCATGACTAGACGCTCCTTCTGTCTGATTGTCATTACTTAAAGTTGGATCCGCTTCTTCATTCTGATCAACGTTAACTTGCTGATTTGAACTTGTAGAAACATCACCATTATTAATTTGAGGGCCTGTATCAGAAGTAGGCATGTTTTTATTGCGCAACTGATCGGCTCCGGGATCATCGGCCTTAATATAGCCCATAACCCCTCGAATTTCATTAGAGGTCATAATCTCATTTCTAGTGAATTTATCGGCGATATCAGCCAACTGATTCACAGGAACGAGTTTGAATGGATCTCTAAAATATTTGATTGTCTGTCCTTGAGTGATGGCAGTTTGACTCAAGAACTTCACCTTCATTGAATCGCAAACGGCTGCGATAATCGGCTCAAGAGTTCTATTGTAATAGTTGAGCATCTCTTCTTCACCAGCTGTTCCATTGACAACTGCTTCCGAAACACCAAGTTGACCATAGGCCATGTTGGTGAGATACTTAATCTGCTCCAATAGATTATTCTCTAGAGAACGATTAAGCTGAATAACTCTTTCGGTTCCATCAGCATAAGCAATGCCATATTTAGATCCGGCCAGCTGCTTTTCAATATCAGCCCTTCGCCTCTCAGCCTCAGCTCTACGGGCATCGGTTCGAATTGTATAAGGAAGTTGAATGATTAAATCTAACTTACCTTGACTGGACTGTTCGTCAATAGCATCAAGCTGGGCTAATTTTCGAAGAAGTCGCTGAATCGTGGAATTCGGTTCATTCATTACTGAATATAACGGATTCTCAATGATAGCGACCCATTCTTTAGGCATTATAAGTTCTTCTCGTTTGCCGGTGCAATCGTTATATAGATCTACTCGAATATGACGTGGCATCCATTCTTTGATCCGTCCGACTCTGAGCGTTTTGATATTCGTAGCGGTCGCGCTTGTTGGGTTGTTTTCACTGATATCAACAGGAACAATAGCAGCGACTCCATCATCACACATAGTTACAACAACATCTTGAATGAATTGTCTTGCCGTTTGATCGATATTAGCAGCCTGAGTAAGACAACGATTCAAAGAAGAGTCAATCTTCTCCAAATACTGATTGTTATCATTAACTCGACAATGTCGAATGTCAATAGCAGCAGTATCGATAGCGATTCGATTATATAACGCACCAACAATAGACCTCTGAGATCCGCCAACTAAAACTGATCGATCGGGGTTGATCGAATAGCTTTGTCCTTGGAAACTCTGAGGCGAAAACTCAGTCGGCGATTTAACGAAGGCATTCCAAAAACTAGACAATCGTGTCGAAATGATTGCCATTTTGAAGCCTCCTTGACATTAATCATAATATGTTTTAAAGTTTCCAATCTTATTAGTGCTGGAAGATTTAGCATTGATGTTCTTCGAAAGTTCCTTATATTCGGCATTAGCAACGTGATCGCCACGATACTTACGACCAAGAATCCACATATTGCCAACAGTCAAACCAGTCTTCATAAGCTTATTGGTATAATTTTTACCGATAGCATTTGTAGCATTCGCTTTTCTTTTTTCAGAATTTTTAATGCTATCATCATACCAATGGGTATCAAGCTGTGACTCATCTTGGAATCCAGAATCTTTGTAAGCGAACTTTTTAACACTTTGCTTTCCATATTTTTTGATCATAGCATCTGTTTGACGCTTATATTCTTTAACGTCTGCATTGTAAATCTTTTGTGCTCGCTTAGTATCAGAACGAGCAACGATAGCATTTTCAATACTATTATCAAGATTTTTATTTGCTGCTTTTCGTTTAGCATCTCTATTAAAAATAGCTCGGTTTGCTCTAGCCACTTGTGACTTGGCATCAATCAAGCGAGCCTGTGCATTAATATCATTTCTAACAGCTCGCTTAAGATTTCCTTCAGTAGCTGCAACTTTTCGAACCTGAATACGCTTAGCTTTTGCATCTTTACGATAAGCTTTTTTACCAGCTTTGCTAAGATTTTTTCGAACACCCCATTTCATTCCAAGAATGCCATAGTGTTCGAGGTAATCTTCTGAATAACCAGGCATACAATCCTCCTTGTAAGAATGTTCAATCCAATTAGAAGGTAATTGATCAATAGCATTGAGTTCTTTGGCTCTTTTCTTGATCCAAGCTTTAGCAGCTTCTGGATCTTTAGATCGACCATAAGAAGCAATGGCATTTTTAAGATCTTTTACATTTCTAATTGGAAAACTACCATCAAGCATGGCTTCTTTCTTTTCAGAAAGAGCAGCTCTTTGTTTCTGAGTAAATTCAGTCATAGCACCTCCTTACTCAAAACTATCACGATTGAGTTTATAAGCTACAAATGCATCGAGCATTGCAGCAACAGCATCAATCTTGTCTTCACGACGAGCTTTATATAACTTCCTATTGCCATTACTGTCTTCAAGTGTTATACAATTGCCCATCGTAAAAGACATGAGTTCCTCGTCAAATATGAGCTTCTTCTGCTCAGCAAGCTTCTTGAGCTCTCCAAGAGGAACTGATTCAGTTTTAGATCCCTGAATAACTTTTACTATGCCAAAGTCTCCATTCTCACGACTCCAACGCTCAACAAAACCCTTAGCATTGTAAGGATCATATCCAAAACATCGAACATCGTATTGGGCATCGGCAATGTGCTGATCAAGATCGTCGTATACAAGCTCCATATCAAGAACTGTTCCTTCCATTACATGAAGCGAACCTTCTCGTATAAACTCATCATACTTGGATCTTGCTGCAGAAGGAAGTTTCGTTAATGTATACTCTGAAATATAATTCAAAGTCTTCACACCAAAAGATTCATCTGCAAGCGGAAACATGAAAGTAAAAGAACAGAAATCATCACCTTGAGAAAGATCGGCACCAAGAGCGCAAGGAAGTCCCCAGAACTCGCGCTTACGTTGAGGCAAGGTTTCTTCATAAGTGAAGAAGTAAGTATAGCCTTCCATAGGAATACCAAATCGTTTTGCCAAAATATCGTTTCTTGTTGCTGGGACTCGTTCCGCTCTTTCAACATCATTCTGAATTGTTTCATAGGAAACAGTTACGCCGATGTTAGGATTTGACTTCATCCATGTGGAAGGATCATTAATCTCTTTGATATCATCTTGGCGATAATAGAATATCGACACATGCGGCGCCACGTACTCACCTTTCAAGATAGACATCAATTCCATCTTGATGGTATCGCCAACTGAATTTCGAACGGTGCCTTCGGAAGAAGTCGCCACAATCAGCCAATCGTTATCAGCATTATCAGACTGCTCCTTAGAAGCACCCTGCTCGATTGCGCCAACAACGTCTTCTCGAGTATCACCAGAAAGCCATTCATCAACGGTGCTTAACTTAGGCCTAAGACCTTGGAGCTTATCAATCGACATAGGTCGAATCTCAACAAGACTATTGGTTAAATAGTTTTCAATACCTTTCTTAGTAGATGCCAATTTCTGCTGCATGTCAAGTTGACCGCCTGAAAGTCCCGGCATCTTTCCAAGTGTAAGGAATTTAAACAAAGGTCCTCGAGCTCGAACGATGGCAGTCCGATAAGGACCCATAATTTCTTCAGCCTGTTTCATTGTAGGAGCAACCACGATCTGATTTGTTGTGGAATTATCCATGCAATGAACAAAAGCCTGAAGACATGTGTCATAGATCGATTTAGCGTTTCCTCGAGAAACAATCAAATATTGCTTATTAATCAATCGTTTGAGAACGCGCTTTGTTGTATAATGACCATGAACTCCATCTGGACCAGGCTCATAAACCGAGCGATCAACGTAATAATACCAACCGAATATCTCTTCACCCCAAAGCTTGAACGAATCAAGCAAATGAAGATCTGAACCATCAGTCAGCACCAATTCCTGTTCGCAGAATCTAATCCAACCCTCCACTGCATTTTCATCATAGTAGATTCCTGGATTAGCAATACGCTCATCGATCCGGTTCATTTCCATTTCGATTTCATGGCATACTGGAATCTCGCCACGAAGAACCTTATCCCTAAAAATACCATAGTATTTAGGAGTAGCAGTGTTGGATAATGTCATTTTTGCTTTGACCTCGCCATAGCATTGGAAACGCTACTCTTGATCTGAGTTTTAATAGCATTTGTTAATATTTCCTTGCCGGCACTGATGGCTGCTTCTTTAGAAACCTTTAGTGCTTCATCGGCGAACTTCTTACCAATGCTTCGGCTGGCAAGAGCATCTTGCTTCTGCATCTTGGAATATTGATCCAAAAGGTTTCTACGATTGATATAGTCTTGTAGTTCCTTATTGGACATCTCATAATATTTCTTACGGGATGATTTATTATATCGATCCTGATCTTCAGAAATAGAACGTGTCAGTCCATGAGATTCATTGGAACTACTTTTAGATTCCTTTCGCTTCTTTCGGAAGCCCCATCTCATGCCTTTAACGCCCCAATGTTCAAGATAGTCTTCTTGCATGTTATCCATCGAAGCTTCCTTCCGCTAAAACATTCAATCTCCATTCGAGTTCTTTAATTTGATTTTCCATAGAAGTCAATACATATGATGACGTTGGAGGATCAAATCCAATACGAACTTTAAAGAAAATATAAGGTTTGACTGCATCAATCACTTTTTGATCGGAAGAATAATCAGACCATGAGGTTTTATCATCTGTGATGGAAAAACCAGAAGTCGGACCAACTCCCAATTGATGCAATGTGAAAAATGCAGAATTGATGAAAGTGATAATATCAGTATCAAAGGCATCGTAATCTTCAGCAATTCCGCAAATCTTTTTAGTAGAAATGAGAATACTATCAGAGGTCGCCATGTAGCCTCCTTTCTATTTCCAGGGACAAGTATCTCCGGGTTTACGTTCCTCAAACATTTTCACTCTGCTCTCATCACCAAAGTGAATGGCATTGTGAGTAGTCAATGAGCAACTGATCAAATAATTCGGATCTAACATTACTTCTTCTGAATGTTCGATAATTTCTGGAGTCAATGGAACCATATGATGAATCATGATCTTTCCAGCTATCGGACGATCGGAACATCCAAGATCGAAGCCTTGATCGCGAGTGATCACAAAATCTCTAATTCGCTTCCATTCAGAAGAACGATAGAACCTCTGATTCATCCATCGTTCATGACCGAATGTTGGTATTCCAGTTTTACCATTGAGTTTCAAATAATGAAATCGATCGATGAAAGTCGAATACTGAATCATTTCATTATAAGTTCTGATTCGATCAGTCATCCTCGAGCCTCAGTAACACCGGTTTGATCTTGATAGTGCGAACCAAGTTCCAAAGAACCATAGCTTCTTTCAGATACAGATCCAAGCTTGAAGAAACAAAGCTGACCGATTCGCATTCCATAACGAAGCTTAATTGGAACTCGATTCACGTTGTGAATTTCAAGAGTAATGTTACCTCGAAATCCAGGATCAATGAATCCAGCAGTTACATGAGTCGATAGACCAATTCGACCAAGGGATGATTTTCCTTCAAACCTGGCAGCTATGTTGTCAGGGATCTGTACTTTTTCGATAGTAGATCCAAGAATAAAATCACCAGGTTGAAGTAAAAATTCTTTCTCTTTAATCTTGTGGCTCCTGGTACGTACATCAACGTATTCCCTTGTCGATCCATCAATGTAGGAACCATCATCCGTGGATTCAAAAGTCACAAGATACTGATCCAAGGTAACATCATAACTTGCTGGCTGAAGATGCTGTTTGTTGAATGGAGAAATAAGTTCATCTTGATAGACATAACTCCTAATGTCTTTATCATTCAACATCATAATCATCTCCCGTCTCCGATGCAATGCCTTTGTAGCTTTTCATTGCCTCAAGAGCTTCATTCATAAGCTTTCGAGTATCTTCCATATTAGCCACGGCCTTTGTCTTAGCTTCGATAAGTTTGTCTTCATGCTGAAGTTTTGCAGTTTCTAGTTTGTTTCGACTAGATCCCATCTTTAAAAAGTGTACGGTCTCTGCCGACGAAGCGGTTCCTTCACGAAGTCGCTTCTCCACTAAGTCCATGGCAAGTCCAATCAGCTGTTGCTCACGTCCTTCCGGCGTAGTTGCTGGAACAAGTGGTGGAGAGATGGGTTCATCAATTCGCTTTCGACGAGGCATGATGGTTCATCTCCTATTCTAATTACTTTTAACATGGTTTTGCAAGGTTTTACACAGGTACTGTGGAGAATCCGGCGTGTCGAAAGGAGTACTCTCCACCTTTTCAGGTCCATGTTCGGAGAGTTTTGGGGTTTACGACGCCGCACAGCACCTGTGCAAAGCCCCACAAAGCATAGTGAGGGCAAAAATGGTTTTAAAAATATCCCCCGCGGAGTTTTTTCGAGGGGAAGCGCGATGCCAGAGGGGGTGTCCGACTCCCGACCCCTCCCCCCGGATGGTCACCAATCCTAAAACATATTTAATATGATGTGGGATTGGAAATCATCCAAAAGAAAAGATCGGGAATCGAATAATTATTTAGAATAATCTGACAAAGCGTGCTCAGGTCTCTTGGCTAATGTATACAAACCTTCATTATCATTAGCAAAGATCTCTCTAACACATCGAGCATACTCTTGTGCTTGATAGATACTAGACATGTCTTCGTAATCAACAAACAATCGAGCAATATATCCACATGTATCATGACCAAGTCTTAGGTCTTCACTATACCAAGCATCCCAATCATCGAATGGATTGATAGGATTATCAGTAGTAGTCAACATGACCTTATCTTGGTAGCATAGTTGTTCAAGTGGTGTTAGATCAGCCATGCTTCCTCCTTAGTCAATGTACTTAAGTAATGTAGATACAGAAATACCCAAGGCTTCTGCTACTTCATTGGTTGTGTAACCATTGTTCAATAGAGTCCTTGCCCTTGACTTCTGTCCCGAGCTAAGTGTATTAGCAGGACGAGGAGTGGCAAGCTCACGAACTCTATCAGGATCAGCAAACCTAAGTATCTCAGATAGTCTATTGGCACTGACTGCATGTGCTTGAATGGCTTCCCAATCAGTATCAGTTAGAGTTACCTGCTTTCGTGTGATGCCCAAAGATTCACGAGCTTTACGAAGTTCTCGTTGCCCGATCTTCTTAAGATCATCAGCATCGTATTCAGGATGTGCTGACTTAATAGTCTTCAACCTTTGATTAGCAATGACGTCAGCTTTACGTTGAAGCGGTGCATTCTTCTTAGCTTCATTAAGTTGAGCAACCATGGACTTCACATTGCTAGCATACTTCTTCTTAGCGGCGGGGTCCACTTTAAAGGACTCGATACTAAGAGTTTCTTTGCGAGCTTGATTCGCCAAGGCTTTCATCTTATTGGAGTAAGTAGCATACACAGATTCAATCTGAGTACCTGATGAAAGTGAGAAAGCATCTTTCGCTTCAGCAAGCTTGGTAGATTTGGTAATGTCAGCTTCTTCTTTATAGCCAGTGATATTACCATTCTTATCCCGGATTGCTTTACGGTGGGTCTTCCCAGTGTTAACATAGACTTTCTCACCAGTCTCTTTATCAATTGGTCCGCCTTGCCAAGTTGGACGAAGCTTTCGATCAAGAACTCGTTCGACAGAACCAGCTCTTGAGATAAGAGTCGAGGCACCACCAGGTTGACCAAGGCTATTCACGCCTTGATACTTAGCTTTGATCCTAGCAATGTCGTTGTCTTTGTACGATTGCTTATAGTCCAGCTTGTGCTTTTCGGAATCAATCACGACCATTGAATGACGAACGGCCTTCTCAATGTCATCAGTAGAGGCACCTTTGATGGTCATGTCAGTAATAAGATTACTGATCTTGCCCATCTCTCGCTGCTTACCTTCAGAACTGATCAGACGAGGATCGCCCTTCTTGATGTCCTTTGGCAGAGAATACTTCTCTTTAGGATCAAAGTCTTTCAATCCAGCTAATGGCTTACTTGTCTTAATCTTCCCTTTGTTATTAGGGATGACCAGGACTGTATCACCATCAAAGTCTGCACCTGAAAGCTGTTCTGCAATCTTGGCATTAATGCCGACTGCATCCTTAGGCGAAGTACCAAGAAGCTTAATGCCTTCCTTGTTTCGATTATTAACCTTCAAGGCTGGCATTTCGAATGTGCCACCATGAGGATATCGAACCAAGACTACACTTTCTCCATCACGGAAGTTCGGCGCATAGATCTCATTACTCTTCAAGCTGTTGACAGGAAGAATAACCTGAGAACGTTGCCTAGGCATAGCTGCAGCTTTCAATGAAACTGCATCGGAATCGCATTCATCTGCGAATTCATCCAGAAGTTTCTTCTTAACAATCGGATTGTTAAGCTTTGCAATCTCATCGAAGTTAGTCTTCGCAATTCCAAGCTTAACATTCAACTGTTCTCTAGCCAAAGATGGAGATTGCTTCGAAAGCATCTGAGAAGCCAATGACTTGGACCAAGTAGACCAATCGCCTTCCTCATTCACCACGTTAACAGCAGACTGTTTCTTCTTACCAGTCTTCGGATCAACGTAATAGAACTGACGAGCAGATGCTTTGAATGGATTCTCAACATCGATGACTTCTTGATCACCGACTTTCTTCTTCTCCATCTTCTTAAGAACATCACCCTTTGGTGTTCCCTGATGCTTGTTGGTATTGAAAGCAATATCAACGCCCTTTGGAAAATCCTTAGGATCGCCATAAGCGGCCATGCCTTTAAGATAGTGCGTTCCATCAACCGCAATTCGAACCTGAGCATAACGCTTACCCTCAGGCAAACGCAAGTCAGCGGCATTGGGATTGATCAACATCGTTCCATCTCGTTCAATACCTTTGGCTCCAGCAAATGTGTCTTCGGCGTAGACCACCTTGACACGCTTTCCATCAATGGAAACCGGAGCCTTCATGGCAAGAGATTCGCCAGGCTCAACATCATCGATGTTTTTGGCGACGCTCTTAAGTTTAGATCGATCATTATAAATATCAACGTTCTTGACGCCAGGGGCGCAAAGCATTTTGATGGTGGTCTTCTGACCGACACCGCCAGTCAGCTGCTTCTCGTAAATATACTGAACGGAATATCCTTTATCCATCAGCATCTGAGTAGCAACCTTAAGTTTATCGGCAGAGGTACCAAGCCAAAGTTCAGAACCTTTACCAATATCGACAGCGCCATCCTTCGGGATAGTTGCTTCCAGCTTCGAGGCAATATCCGTAGCGATATCATGGCGAGCTTCGGCCCCAGGCTTAAGCCAACCACGAACTGTAGATTCAGGAACGCCCATCTCACGACCGATGGCAGTGTTTGACCATCCCTGATCCTTCAGTTGTGTGGCTTTGTGAATATTCGCAGCCTTCTCGGCATTAAACGCAACAGAATATCGTGCACGATACTCCGTGGTAGTCATGTTCAAAGCTCTAGCAATATCGGTAGAATTGGTTATGCCTTGCGCTTTGAGTCGAGCAACCTGTCCTACGATATCCTGGCGAGCGGTAGTTGGATCCTTACCTTCCCACTTATCGCCAGTACCGAACTTGTATCGTCCTGAATGTGGAGTAGACCCAGCGTGCGGCGTCCCGTAGTGGGCCAAATATGGTTCGTCAACCATGTCAACTCCTTAGGTTAATTCATAAAATGGAACGATTTTCTCTAGCTTCGTGCTTCATTTCGATAACCATACGATCGAAATGTTTGATCTGTTCGCAAATATCATTGATGGTTTCCGGATTTGGATCGCCATCGATTCGAACTTCATCATTCTGATAAAGCCTGAACTCATATGTGAGGTCCAAAGGATTATATCCATATTCAAGGCAGAATAAAGCTGCATAAATATGAAGTTGTCCGAATTCAAGGACATCCTTTTGACCAGTTTTCAGATCAAACACACGAAGGAATTTTTTCTTTGGATCAAAACCGATGAGATCGGCAGTTCCAAAGCAGAATGGACTGTAATATAACAGAACCTCGGCTTGCATATCATACCCAAGGCCGTCATTAATGAATTGATTGATTGTCTTATGATTTCGAGGCATCTTAATACCCAAACGGTTCGCCATTTCGGCAAAAGCATGAAGCTCAGTTCCGCGTTGCTTGGCTAGTTGGTTTCGATACACTTCTTTAAAATGCTCATCAGTGTAATTGAGCCATACATGATGCGACGCACTCAAATATGCGTGCTGACCTTCGAGATCAGTATGCTTGTTAAAGACAAAGACCATGGCTACTCCTCTTTGAAATATGATTTGGTCTGCTGCACCACTTCATCCTCATTCTCGGGAGAAATGAATGATGCGAAACCGTCTTCTTTGTTGATCTTGTCAACGTAATATCCTTGATTCGGACGACGGCTTGATTTAGAAGCTCGCTTGACTTCAAGCGCTGCGAACTTACCATGCGACAAAACTAAAAGGTCTGGGAATCCCTGCGCCTGTGTTGGATCTGTTTTAAATACAGTTGCGTCGGGGATCTCAGACCTTAGTCGTTTAATCAATTTGGATTGAAAATCTTTTTCAAGTTTCATAAGCGTATTCCTTTCAAAAGAAAAAAGGACACACCGAAGAAAATATGTCTCCTCTCTATCCATTATGGGAAATGTACGCGTCGCGATTACTGCACAGTTTTATCAAATATACTTTACGATGAGATTTTTACCCCATGGGCCTTTTCCATTCATAGCAGATCTTAATGATTCTTCTTTGATATGGTTTTTGACGGCTGCTTCGTAAAGACTATCATACTCAAATATGGCACCATCACTTTGGTTGATGATTTGAACACGCTTACGATTTCCATGATTGGCATCAGCAGGCTCAATCGCATGTCCATAAATCGAAATACTCTTCTGTCCGTTCTTCTCCTTCAAAATATCAAGGCATTCATAGTATGGAATCTCATACCAAAGACAGAACCAATCAAGGTTTTCAAATATGCGATTGGTTTCGATGTCTCTAATCGGCTGATCTTCGATCGGTTCTTTGAATTTCATATTGACTCCTATCGGATCATATCGTCATCGGGCAACCACACTTTATTGACTCGACGACAATGGTTACAGAAAATGAGATACATTGAATGTGGCGATCCATGAATATAAACGGGCTTAATGTTCGATTGGATCTGAGCGATTGGTTCAGTGACAAACCAATTCTTTTCTTGATGATCGCAACCAATCGTCATCATTCCTTTAGCGATCAAAGCTCTGGCATGATCGTTGACGATTGGGACTCTATCGATCGGAACAAAAATATCGAGTCGACGTCTGCAACGTATGCATCGAGCGGACATCATGAAATCATGATCCTTATAAAGATCGAATTCGTAACTCGACAACTTGAGCGGATTGATGCTTGGAATATTGATTGCGATTGGAGTGGTCCAAGGACAATTGCATGGCATCAATCTGCGTGTTTGCTGAAATATGGATTCGGGATCCGATTTGACGATTTGATAGGTCATTGCGCTTCCTTTGAGATGGGAATTAAGGTTGAAATCAACCTTAATTTTTTAAGGTTGAAAGTGAACCTTGCAGTGAAAAAATCACTATTACTCTTTATATATTTTTTATTATTATTTTTTTATGCCTATATATAAAAAACATTACATTAAGGTTCACTTTCAACCTTAATCAAGAATGGCGGAATTCCAACGTTTTTGGGCCCTTCAAGACCCCAAATAAGGTTGAAAGTGAACCTTATTTTGAAAAATTCAAAAATAAGGTTGAATTTCAACTAGGTGATTTTCAACCTTAATTTTCGAAACCTCGAAAAATGTCGGTTCACTTTCAACCTTAATTTTCAATAAGGTTGATTTAAACCTTAATAAGGTTGAAAGTGAACCTTATTTGGTCGAAAAAATCACTTAAAATTCCACGTCTTCCATGTTGGAAAATTCTTCAAATAATCCTGAGGAATCTCCCATTCCATCGTAAATTTACACTTGAAACACCCAACCAGATGTCTGAAATATAACCCCGACCTATACTGATCATCGTACCTGACCTTCGATTCCCTATCCCTGGCAGACACCATATCACTCAATCCAATATGATGATCACACCTGGCATAATTGCGCGTTCTGCTCGCTGCTTCTTCAAAGAACTCCTTTCTAATCTTCTTAGCATACGATTCATTGAACATCTTCACATTCAAATACGGATCATCCAAATCACACCAAATATAACCAATCTTCCTACAGCGCTTGCAAATCCCAGCCATACGATACTGTCCAGTCAACGGGCTGCAAATCACCGTATTGTCGAAATCAAGCATGAAAGCCGCATCTGAAAATATAGGAATCGAATCCGGACACGTACAGCCAGCCTCACGCAAAGACTTCCTCAATGCAAGATACATCGGATTAGACTGATTGTCAATCTTATAATTGATACGAGCGATACTCATGATGTCTCCTTAAATATGATTATCTCACAAAGTCCTTCAAAGATCGCATCGATCCTTGAGGAACTTCAATCTCCATCGTAAATTTACACTTGAAACACCCAACCAGATGCCTGAAATATAAACCTGATCCTTTCGATGCAAATCCTTCTCTTCCGTTGACATGAACCATAGTACTGATTCCTAGATGATGTCGGCATTTGGAATATCGACGACCAGTCGCCATTGCCACTTCGAAGAATCGTTCATAGATTTCATGAGAATATGATTCATCAAAGAGCCTTACGTCCCATGTTTCATCATTCAAATCAATCCATCTATGAACGATTCGCCTACATCCTTTGCAGATTCCGGCAATATAGAACGCACCTGTGCGAGGATCGCAAATGGGTCTTGAGTCCAGATTCGTCATGAAAGCCGCATCTGAAAATATAGGCGTATCTTTTGGACACTCACATCCAGCCTGTAGAAGTTCGGCTCTTAGAATGCCATAAACCGTCAGCGAATCATTATTGACCGCATAGTGATTCCTGATTTCCTGCATCATTCCTCACTATCATAATCCAAAACTTGTCCACCATCGGCTGTGCGATATTCACGCCAGCAATCATTCTCATAATCATACCAGTAATCCAAAATCGCATCATAAATACGACCCTGGACCTCCGGTTCCGTCATCCGCATCACCTCATACGGCTGCAAACCAGCAACCTTACGCATCGTTTCAAGAATATCGCAAACCCAACTTGTGAATTTACGGGCTTCGAGTTTACGTGATGCAAATAAAGCCTGGTATATGCCATGCTCATTCACCACGATCATCTGACGGGTCTTTGCATGGCCTCGACCATCCTTAGTGTCTTCAGAATTATGTGACTCCACTTTAACTGGGGTCTGATGTTCTTTCTGCTCTACAGATACTCGCTGCATATCGTCACTATCGATACGAAGACTTACCTTATCGACCCTCAGATTCAACGCATCGCAAATATCCTTCAAGACCGCATACCAAGCTCCATCCACTTCAATGAAGCGAATATTGTGTCCAAGCCAGTTCTGGGTTTGAGCGTTCATGGTTTACTCCTTTTCGATTCTCTTTATGTTTTATGATTATTTGACCACCCTTTAAGGGTTACAAAATATCTTTATGATCCTTTTTATGTTTCATATTGGTTGTCTTGCTGAACAATGGAACCATCTGCCATCGTGCATCTTTTGGATCCGTGCTATCTGAATATGATCGAATCACATCGGCCATCTTTGGATGTTCCCTCACCAAAGTAGACAACCAGGCCATTCCTTGAATATGCTCGAAAAACCAGCGTTGGTTTTCAGTCCATTTGTTTTTCATTTAAATTCGCCTTCAATCTTTAAATAAAGATACGAGTGCTGATATGACACCAACAAACAAAGCCGCCAGAAACAGGTACCACAATACCTTTGCCGCAAACACAATTGCCGAAAACAGCAAGATCAGCAGAAAAATGACAAACAAAAATAACAGCATTCTAAGCTCCTTAAAGTAGTGGCATGAGTAATCATACCTAAAATATGTGAAAGGCCGTCTAAAGGCCCTTTTTGTGCGTTCTAGAGGCATTCTACAGCCTGTTTAATGCTTTCGACCGACCATTTCAAGCCTCCATCGTTGATCGAAAATATCACGGGTTCTAGGGCCCATGAAACACCATATGAAATGGTTCCCAGCTCCAGTTTCAAACATTACGGATCCAGGAGCGGAAGGAAGATACTGATCAACTGTGGATGCAAGCTCCGGTAGTAAAAACTCGAAAGCCTCCTTAGCCTCATCATCCAAATATGGATTATAAGGCTTCTTTTCCTTTGAATTCGACATAAGACCGCCTTTCTATACCGCACAGTTTTATAAAATAAAAGCCCAAGCCGCATATACGCCTCGGGCTTTGTAGCTTTCTTATTTACGATTTCTTGCTATCGAATGACTTCACAAATGCACGCTCGTTGAACTTGGATTTGTTTCTAAGAGCACGTAATATGCTAATGTCAATCGGAGCAAACGATCTCATATAGTAATAATGCAACTCCTTATAAGGCGTATTAAGCCTGTCAATTCGCCCAGCAGCCTGAACCATCTGCTTGTATGAATATGGCAGAGACCAATACAACATGGTATTCGTGGTAATGCAATTCCATGCCTCGGACCCCGAATTATACTGAACCGCATAGATCCAGGAACCTTTGGTTGGAATATCGTCATGCACATCACCATTATACTGGAAGACTTTGATGCCCGTCAGTTTCTCAAGCTTGAGAATCTGCTCCATTTCGGCTTTTAGCGAATAGAATATGATCACCCTTGGGTGTGCCTTGCAAATATGAAACGCATAGTCTAGGCGACTTACATCGGTATTCACAAGCCTTCTTAGATAGAAGCATAGCTCTGAAGCATTGAGAAACGGTTCCTCGGTATCAGGATTCCAGCGTTCTTTGATGGCTTTTTTGTAAATATCTTTTGGATAGCCACAAGTGATTTCATGCGGAATGGGCTCAGTGCTTCTCGGAACATCATGATAGACCATCACAGCCTTACGACAACGTTCCAGGTAATCCGTATCGATCCACTTTTCTACTCTCGGATATTTAGCGTACCTCGAATATACTGCATGACGACGAAAGAACTCAGTGCGATTTCGGTGAAAGCCATCCGCGATGAACACGGGGCACCAATCACTCCAATCATCACCAGGTGTTGCCGACAATATGATCCAATGGTTCGCCTTGGCTATCTTGATGAATGCCTTGGACCAGGAACCGCTTCCGATTGCATGTTGCTCGTCAAATATGAATACGGCATTCCGCACATCAACGTATTTCGTGACATTATTCCACGAATCAACGACGACGTGCACGCAGCCCATATGCGAGCCGTTATCTCCAACGTGCAATGCATATCTGGCAAGCTCTCCATCCCATTCCCTTGAATCACGTTTCTTAGCAGTCGTGATAATATAAAGATCAGGCGAACCTTTCTTAAGCTGAAACAATTCGCCCGCTTGGTTATGAGACTTCTTATACTTGCAATTCTTGCTAACATACCAATATAATGCCATCAAAGACTTTCCTCCGCCTGTACCGACGGTAAGAACTTTTCCCGATGACAAGTTGGCTAGACATTCTTCCTGGAATGGTCTAAGCGTCACTCCAGCCATGATCTAACTCCTTAGTTGTTAAAAATAAGAGGGCTAGTATAAACCAACCCTCTTATTTCATTTAGTCATTGGTGATCTCATCGGATTCGGTGGATTTGATCGAATCGTTAGCGGGGTGAATATGAATGCCTTCATTGCCCGGCTTAGGAATGGGGAAATTCTTCACTCGCTTTACAGGAGTGGCTTCAGAGGTCTTTTTGGAAGGCCTCTTGAGCAAGTCGAAGGCTTTCTGTCCAGCCACGTAAGGAATCACCTGTTCGCGCTGCACCCAAGGCCAGAAACGGTAAATATGCGTTTCTCGAGTATTGTCGACCGACAGAATCGCCAAATATCCATCGATGTTCGGAGCAGTGACGAAGTTCACTTCATAATGACTTCCCTTCGGAATGTCGATGAACTTCATGAAGATCTTCTTCAGATTCGGGTTGGATTCAATAGCCATTTGGTTCTCCTTACTTAGTTTTATTCTGAATATATTTTTCGGAAACATTGGGTCCGCCCATACGATTGGACGTTTGAGACGAAGACTTCAGAGCCTTCGGTGGTGCTGGCGGTTCTTCAATGATGTTCTCGTCGATTTCTTTTACCGGAATATCAATGAATCCAGAAGCACCGCAATCACAGCATTCGATATATACTTGAATGACCGCTTCGCCTTTGGAATTGTCGAATCCTCCAGTGGAACGACTTTCATCAAGCCAAATAACCGGAAGCTTGAACGATGAATCAATGTCTGGATTGATCTCTTTCATCGTATCATAGCGCAATCCAACATGCTGCATGGCTTTGCAAACATCTGCATGGCGTTTACGTGCCGCAGCTCGAATCGCCATGAATTGTCTATTCGTATATGTGTAACTCATCTGTAACCTCCGGATAGAGTCTTGATAAACCACCATACAAAATATAAACCGCCAGTAAGACATGAATAGATGATGACCTTTAGTGGTCCTGGTCGGTTGCTTTGAGAATGGTACGAACCCATAATGAACTCCTAAAATATAAAAGGAGGGCCTGAACGGATCAAGCCCTCCTAGAGATTTTATTAATCTTCGAGAGACTTCACACGTTGGAAGGTCATGGTATTGGTTGCAGAATCTTCTTCATCGAAGAAACGATTCTCCAATTCGTTTTCCTTGATCGTCGCATAAAGTGTATCCAAATATGCCGTCTTACGATCGTCGTAAACATTCGGATTGAAGATCAGATCCACATGTTCGATCCAAGCCGTATCAAGTTCGGAGACATGGTCCTCATCAAGCTGCTTGGTGCCGTGGTTGTTCTTCTTCCAAATGGTCGGAGGATAATAAGACTTGAAGTTCACATTGATCTTCAACGTCCAAATATCATCGTCATCAGGATCCTTTGCCTGCTTCAACTTGACATTGAATCCTTCATCCGTAAGGAACTTGGCCGATTCCTCATCGAGAATGATATTGAAGTTTCGACGTCCAGCAGGATTATAACGTCCTTCAGCGCCTGCGAAGTTTGCCCAAATAACCTGGGTATCTTCCACCACATACTTGACGCGTCCGTTGTTATCGACTTGCTTGGTTGCCTTAGTCATGATTGACTACCTTTCTAATTTGATCTTTATAGTTAAAAATATAAAAGACAAAGCCTAAGCCGCATGTGCGACTTAAGCTTTGAATTCACTTAATAGTGGGGTTCGTGTTAGACTTCACAGTTCTGGTCTTCTTCTTATCATCGGAACGCTCCTTCAGCTTGCGTCCAAGCCAGTCAAACCAAGATGCATCGTTGTGAACGATACGATCCTGGATACCAGCTTCAACGGCGAGCGCGAAGATAGTGGTCACGATAATGATAGAGAAGATCGATCCAAGAGTGATAAACATGATAAATCCTTTCTAATAAGATATGGTTCTCATTAGAAGGCATGAATAACTCGCGAATATCAAAGCCCCATCGATTCGGCAAATTGCATGAGGCCTTTCGTCTTTCCAAGTTGATAACCAACTGCGAAGATTCCAGCTGCGATAGCTGCAGATGTCTTTGGGTGATCGTAAATATAAAGCGTGACCTTGTCCCAAAGTTCATCAGCTTTATTCTCGATGTTCTTTCCACCGAAATTCTTGATGCTCTTAATATCCATGGGTTCAATCCTTTCGAACGGTTTCTTTATAAACAACATCCGCAACCGTATCAATGTCTCCGGATACGGATACCATGCGTCCGCATCGTTCACACATCATTACGATTTTCATTCGCCCATCCTGGACCAATGCATCGATGAATGTGGCGGTTGCTTTGCAATCACAACCCATAATATTGTCGGATTCTTCGCTAAATATAGCTGCTGATACCATGGTTTTACTCCTTTAATTGTGATGATTTGTGCGATTGGTCAGATCATCTGATCGAATTTGATTGTATTCCTTTCTCGATACATCGATATACGTGGCTCTTCCACAAATCGGGCAAAGGGCTACGCATTCATATGCAACGGGGTTGATTTTATACACATCTTCGATGACGATGTCCTCGAATGGATGCGTGCAATTAAGTTTTTGAGAAGCTTTAATATAAATCCTTTTAGGAATCATTGGTGTGTTCCTTATCATTAATCCTTCTTGCTGTCTATATAATCGAGATCTCTATATGTGATCGTATTTTTATCTACGAAAATATCGAGTTTCTCACCACACATTGTGCAAATGGCTTTATAATACGCCATCTTGGATCCAGGAGAACTTACAGGATATGTCGCCGCAATGAGTTCGACGGGATGATCGCAAGGTTCACTGGATGAGTAATATATGGTTTCTTCCTCATCCTCATTGTCTTCATCGTCCTCATTATTGGAGAAATATTGGCTGTAATCGTCTTCATCGTCATAGATGGCGTCTTTCATCTGCATCAATTCTTGAGCATGAATCTGAAGAAATGCAAATGAAGCGTTTTGAATCACATCAGTGTTGCTCATCATCTTCCTCCGAGACGGCTTCGAATGTGTATACGCTTAACCAAGCTCCATCTTCTTGAAACTCTTTGCGAATCTTATAAACTCGATTCTCAGGTTTGTAAAATATCCAATACTCGACAAACCCCGGCACTCCATTGGCATTGTGAAGGCCTTTGAATCTTTTGCCTATGTATTTGCATTCATGTTTCTTAAAGACTTTGTCTGGAAAATATAGAGATAGATATTCTCTGGCATTGCGCATCATAATATCAATATATGAATTTGCATGTTCAGAGATTCTACCTTTTTCAAGCATGTTCATGTAATCGATGTCTTCTTTATTCGGATGTAAATATACTTCATCCATAATCTATCCTTTCAGACTGCGATTGGAGCTTTAATCGTTGGATGATGCCTATAGTTGATCAATTCAAAGTTGTCGAAGTCGTAACTGAAAATATCTTTCGCCTTCTTGATATTCATTTCAGGCAAGGGATACGGTTTACGACTTAACTGTTCTGCTACTTGTGCTCTATGGTTCTTGTAAATATGACAATCACCGCCAATCCAAACAAATTCGCCAGGCTTTAAATCACATTGCTGCGCCATCATCATAGTCAGCAAAGAATATGATGCCAGATTGAATGGCACTCCGAGGAACATGTCAGCTGATCGTTGATACAAGGCGCAATCAAGATAATTGTCTCCTCGAACATAGAATTGGAACAAGGCATGGCATGGATATAATGCCATTTGATCAAGTTGTGACGGATTCCAAGCGCTGACGAGAATCCTTCTGGAATATGGTTGATTCTTGATCAAATTTATTGCGTTTTTGATTTGATCAATGCCATCGCCATTCCAATCTCGCCATTGTTTTCCATAAATTGGTCCAAGATTGCCATTATCATCCGCCCATTCATCCCAAATATGACAGTTGTGATCATGTAAGAACTTTACGTTGGTTTCCCCTCGCAAAAACCATAGCAGTTCTGCGATCACGCCTTTCAAATATACACGTTTGGTCGTGATCAGAGGAAAGCCATCCGGAATGTTATAGCGGATCATTTGTCCGAACTTGGAGTAAGTCCCAACTCCAGTTCGATCGTCTCGAAGCTCGCCGGTTTGATAGATGTCCCTAAGAACATCTTCATATGTATTGCTCATTCTGTTCTCCTTACTTGTAAAATATCATCATGACCAAAAGAACACCCACTACGCATCCGATTGCATAAATATAAAGGTATTCCATATCAGTAACCATTCTCTTCAAATGCTTTGATGACATTTGCTGTGATGCCGGATCGGACAATGTCATCTTGGCCGAATCGAACCACATTAACTCCATCGACCGAACTTAGGATTTTAGCAGCCCTTTCAAGACCGCTATCCTTCGTGTCCGATTGCTTGGAATCGCCGCAAATAACCATCTTGCTTTTATGCCCGATACGAGAACAGATCGCTTTGAAGGTGCGCGTTTTGATGTTCTGAGCTTCGTCGACAATGATGAAGGACTTGTCGAAAGAATATCCACGGAAGAATGCCAATGGAATCATCTTAATCTTCCCCTCCTTCACCATATCCGCAATCTTTTCAGACGAATAGAACTTGGAAAATACATCCAATACTGGTCCAAGCCAAGGCCCAAGTTTATCCTCGGCTGTTCCAGGCATGAACCCCATGTCCAATCCATCCAAGGCCACTGGAGGTCTTGTGATTACGATGCTTCGAATATCTTTGTTATGCAAAGCTTTTAGCGCACAAACCGTAGCAAGAAATGTCTTGGCTGTACCTGCAGCACCAATGGCAAACGTAATGATGTTGTCATGAATACTGTTGACATAATCAGTTTGCTTTTGGTTCATAGCATAGATCTTCTGCTTGCCAAGACCAAATATAAGATTCTCATCTTGATAGATGCCAAGCTGCGATTTGGACTGCATCAAAACGATTGTCAAATTCTCTTGCTCGATATAACCAATTTGGTCGACTGAAGCCATCATCCATTCTACTATATTTTGAATACGTTCGACTTCCGTCTTCTCTCCAAATATGGAAAGGGCAAAAGGCTCGTTATCAAACCCACCCACTGTGGAAATCTTAGCATTCGTATCATTCTTAAGCATTTTCAGATTAATATCGTTTGGGCCATACAGCGCATTAAGACCAATACGATCAGGGATCGGGATATGGATGTTGATGTTGGTCATTGGTATTCCTTACTTAGTTTCTTGAATATGTTTTATGAAAGACTCAATGCTCTTTTGTTTGAGTAACATATCAAACGACATGTAGCCAGACCCTTTGGCGGTTTGCCAATGGATTGCTTGACCTTCATTGTCAATATCAATTGTAAGATCAAATGATTCCACATCAAGAATATCTTTGCAATTATTATAATCTATGATATAACAAAGCAGACAATCATTATACTTGAAACCGAGTTCGGTTAGATGCTTTTTGACTTCATCAAGTTTCCGATTTGATAACTTGAGTGTATAAGAAGCAGCTCTGAAGTATTCATTAAATGCGACGCATAAGAGAATGATAATGAAACCAGAGACAATTAAAATGTCTTTCATGATTAATCCTTAAATATAAAGCCTGGATCGCTATTGAAGCAACCCAGGCATTTGATATTATCGAGCTTGTCCTCGTCGTGCATCCAAATATGCTTGGCTATTTGGATTGGGCGAGACATAAGGTGTATCAAGATCTACAAACGATTGATAATCACCATAACGATTGATTGTCTCAATCGCATCATTGGCCAATTTCTCATAATATCGCATGTCGATCTCGTTTTCTAATCCGCGATCTCGAATAATAGATGACTCCTTCCATCGATAGCCTTTAGAGCCTGTGATGGCATTCCATTTATTATCCTTCATCTGACGAACCAATAATCCTCCTCCGCAACCAGGCTTAACTGGACTGAATGCGGATACCTTTCCAACGAAATCATAATTATGTTCGCCTTCTGGCAACCCTTCATTGAAATCCAAATATATCGCCGTAGTCGCAGACTTGGTTTCGGTCAAATCTTTAAACTCAATCGGTTCATGTGAAAATAATGTCTTGAATACATATGGCACCTGGAACTGCAATCCAGTTGCCGTCCATTCATTGACTTCATCTCCATAAGCCGAATGAGCAATATACGTGGATTTGTTTACAATGCATAATCTATCATATATCGCTTCGAGCTCGAATGTGTAGCCATAATGCTTTCCGAAATCATTAACAAAATTGATAATGAATTCATCTGCATCAGCAATTTTGATCGAATCAGTTTTAACATGGACTACTGTGTATCCTAATTCATAAACCTTTTGTTTCAAAAGGACCATGAATAATGCTCCACGTTTCGCAACCATGTTCTCGATGTTTCGATCATTCACACCATTATCAACATCATTGAATTTGGTTGGAAAATGAGCGGATGTCAAACCGTATGTTGAATTAATGACGATCTTCAAAGCCTGTGCCAAGGACTTTGTATCTTCACCTTCTTTAAGCAAAGGCGCCAATGCTCCATCCATGAGACCTCTGGCTTTATCAAGATCTTTATGCTTAATGGCAATACGTGCTTGCTTGATATCGCTGAATCGCTTTGTATATGGACCAAAGAAATTCATCGCTTCAATACTTGTCGGATGTAGCGATGCGACATCAAGCAATGCAACGTTTCCAAATATGCCTCCTAGTTCTTCTTTTGGCATTCGTCACTCCCTTCCTTGGACTCATGATTCTCATCCATAGAATCCAAAGAAATATGCTTCGCATCATTTGTCAATTGCAATAATGTAAAACCCATTGCTAAAATAAGAATTGCAATAATAAACAGAATCGTTAATCCTTGATCAAAAGACATGATTACTCCTTAAATATAAAAGCCTGAGTCGCTTTCGGGCAACCCAGGCTTAAATCATTTGGACAATTCATCGATTAGATCTGGATGAAGTTCTTTGAGATCCATCCCAAAATCAGAATATACTTTTTCGAAATCCTTCAACCTTTCGCTATTGGGCTTGTTATAAGACAATGTCATGTTATGATAATCCACTCCATCGCCATTACCCATTCCGTAAACATATACATATCCACCTTCACTTGGATATTCTCCAAGATATTTTGATTTATGTTCGCGATCCGCGAATTTGTCAAATGTATATCCTGGAAACTCCTTGTGAAGATCAGGCCATGGGAATTCGTTTTGAGGATGCTTTACATCGCCAAATACAATTCTCGTGACATGCTGATTTGTACTGTCATTGACCGTCAAGCCTGACAAGTTAGCCAAGCCTTGTCTTGCTACGAAATCTTCATGAAGATGATTGAACACAGCTTCTGTCGCTCGAACATCATCTTCGCAATATGATTTCACCAAATCCCATTTTTCTTTAGGAACTGGTTCATCCCATCTCATACCAAGCTCGTGATGATCAATGCCTAATTCAATTTCCCATTTCTTTAATCCTTGTTTCTTAGCTGAGAAGTCATAAATATCCGTATACGACAAATTGAATGCATTTGGGAACAATGCATTACGTTTGCCGTTTACAATATCTTGACTTAACCTATACAGACCATCGTTTGTATAATTCAACCAACCCCAAGCATATAGAATATGATTATCATACTTGCGATTGTTGAATCCAACCAACTTCGTTCTGCATAGAGCCCTAACATCTTCAGGCTTTGGATTGATCAATGTCTTGACTGGATGCTCTTTCTCATCACCCTCGTCTTTGTAACAGATCATGAAAAGATTTGGAAAAACTTCCGTATCATAAAAGGTGATAGGACGTTTATCTTCTTTTTCATCTGGATCTGGAACCGCTGGAGCCTGCTTAATGTCGGATCTCCATTTCATGTTGCTCACAACTCGAAGACAATAATCCTTTTGATGTGTCGATCCTTCTGCGAATTTGGTCACCATCGGCTTCATGTCTTCTACATTGTATGGCATTTCGCTATCATAGGCTTCATCTAATAACTTGCAAATAAAATCAATACTTGGCTTCGTGCCAGGCATATACATCTTTTTGCAGTTATTAATTATAAGACGCCTAAGATGCTTTTCATCTTTAATGGTTTGCTCATTGATCATGGATTTTTCTCCTTTTAATGGAAGACCACTTGAAATATGAGCGATTGGAAGGTCATTACAGAAAGTCAACTTTCTTCTCAATGCCGACTTTCCTTTATAGACCTTGCATTCGATATTAACGTCGATCAAAGGCTTTAACTTCGTTGGGTCTCCATCATAAATATAATGTAGATGAACTCCTTTTCCACTCTTTGATAATTCAGCATATGTTGGTGGATATTTTGCAGCCGCTTCCAAGTTCTTTTCAAGGCTTTTCTCTCCGTCATCTCCTCGAATATCAAAATCGAGAACGATGTGATTTTCCGGGACTTGAACCCAATGAAGCTTAGATGTATCAATATCCTTTAAAGTTGTATGAACCATAGTCCATGGCTTTTGAGGATTACCAATATCATTATTCGCAGCATACTGTGCCAAATAATCGGCAGCGATCTTATCGAAATATGATTTCGTCTTATCTAACACTAATGGTTTGACTTTGATTTCAATCGGTTTCGATTCAGATCTATCTCCGTCTGACACGAATTTATTCCATTTGAATTCGCTGAATATATTGTTTCTTGTGGTCCTTCGTCCATGCACTACAGGTTTCGTGACGTTCTTGAAATATGATTCAAGCTCGCTGATGAAATCCTGTTTCTTCAATGTGATTGCGACATTTGCATCATCGCACCAGCCTTTGAAATCTCTCCATAATTGATCGCCATCCAGCGACTTTTCATGTTCGATTCGATCTAACTGTGACGATAGAAATGCATAAATATCATTCGTCCTAGCGACCATTTCTTTTGCGACATAGCCGCTATATGCCATTGGACCCATGGACTTGTAAACATCAAGGCAATGTTTAGCGATGCCTCCAAGCTCGTACTTAATATGATCCATGCAATCAAAATATTCACTGCTATTCAATGTGTTACCCGTTGGATAAACATCGATAAGCCTTCGAATGATTCCTGATCTAGAATCCGTTATTTGTACGGCTTTATTGGTCGCCATAAACATCATGGTTTTGGTTTTTATCGCATATCGCTTAACTCCTTTCTCATTAATAATGATCTCTTCATGACCTGAGATCTGATTGATTACCGTGTTATCTCGAATGTTGGAAAGATCTCCATCTGTTTGGATGGCAATCAATGGCGCATTCTTGAATACATCGGTTGCAAATGTATAGCCCTGACCAAGTTCCTTGGCATTGAAATAGGAAATATAACCATCAAACAATTCTTGAATTATATTCAGAACGGTTGATTTTCCAGTTCCAGGATCTCCGCAGATGACGAAAAACTTTTGAACTTTATCAAGATCATTGCCATCAACGAGCAAACCAATTCCCCATTCCAATTTACGCCGTTGATCCTCGTCATAAATAGTCGACATCAACTTATCGTAAAATGGAGTTGGTGAATCTTCTAGAGAATATGATTCCTTAAAAGATGCATAATCCTCACGTTTAACATCGTCATTAGCAAACATGACTTTCTGATCCAAAAGGATTTTATCATCAGAAAGGCCTTTCATCTGAGTTAAATATCGATTCCATGCGCCATTGGACATGGAATTCATATACTCAACTACAACCTTCTCGCTCCCAGGTGGCGAATACGTTTCTGCGAATGATGCTAGATCATTATCAATTAATTCTGATAGATCATCAAGTCCTTTCTTCCAGAATTTACTTACTGGATCATATACTGCATAGAATTGACCACCTTTGATCAATAGATCATGATATCCACGAGCTTTTGGATCTGCGTAAATAACCATGGTGGACTTATTAGAACTCTTAGCACGAATAACCACCTGGTCCATGATACCTCCTTACGATGCTTTAATAAGCATACTTGTCGTATTCCACCATTTGATGATAAAGATTACATCTGGTGAAATCTTTGTTGGTATTAGGAACGATGTATAATCCGCCATTGCTTCCATCTGCAGAATATTCATGATTCATCATGATATTCACTCTGGATTTTACATACCTTTCTTCCTCGGATGTCAATCTTTTTCCAGAAAGATCTTGAATATTCAGGTTAATGAAGAATGTATGCATTAATTTTGTAGATTGATCTGGATTTAAATCTGACCAATTTTCAAACATATGCACCATGCCAATTAGCACTTCAAGAAAACTTGCCTGATTTGGAAATGGGACTATCGGATAATCTCCAAATTCAGCATAATAAGATTCTCGAAGCTCCATGCCATCAGCTTCACGATCCTCGTCCAAATATATCGTGTATTTGAATGGGATCGAATGCAGAATCTTGCATACTCCGAAATATTCCGATAATCCCACATCTTTAAGATTGACAAGCCAATTCAAATATGATGGCTTATCTTGATCCATATTGCTCCTCCATCTCATCTGCCTTCATTTTATTGATTCGATGTGATGGAACATATGGATTTTTAATACCAAAAATGGCTTCCTGATATGATTCCGGATTTCGAACGATTTCATAATCCGTCTTCAAATCATCATTTCGGCACCAAACCACATTCGGATCTGAAGATTCACTGAACTTTCCAAAATGATTCAAGCAAATCATATTAATGAATTCTTCTGGACGATCAATAAGCTGCCTTCCGAATGCGAGCATATCATCGCCTTCATAATAATCAATATGATCTGTATCGATAAAATCTGGAGCATTATTATGCTCTTCTTCGGAGATCAAATATATCGGTTCTTCTGGATCAATAGTTTCATCGAATCGTTTCTCCATGATCGAAAGCATCGTGCCCTCGATCAGATCTTGAACACCATTGCATTCATCAATCTGAGATTGTTCTTCACTATTAAAAGGACCATCCACTCGATCCCATCCAATATTAATCTCATGTGGAACATCGGTTCGTTCTTCATGGATCATTTCATTTTCACTTCCTTCATTTGCGGATGACTCATTCTTCAACTTCTTTACAGCTTCGGAATAATCATCATATTCATTTTGGATTCCTTCGAGCATGTCTTCCCATTCGGCTTTTGTTGATTTATACGATGCGTTCATTGCATCAATTTGACGACCGAATGAATCTCTTTGCTCGCGAAGTTGATCGACTTCTTTTTCCAGATCTTTCAATGGAACATACTTTCGGATTACTTTAAAATATAAAGCCACTCCGGTGGCAATCATTCCGATTGCTACTCCTGAAGTAAAACATCCAATTTCTCTATTCGTCAGACTTGGAAGCTTCATCGTTTGCTCCTTAAATATATAAGCTAGGACCAAAGCTTCTCTACCTTGGCCCTAGCTTATAAAAAAATATGAATCAGATGCGATCGTAAATAAGTTCATTCGCATTGAAATGAAGTAGAATACCCATGCGACCATCCCAAGGCTGATCATTCTTGAAATCCCAAGGATCATCGTTACCGTTGAAGATGCCGAAATCAACAACTTCATCGGGACCGTCGCCGTCATTAATCCAACCCATCACTGCTCCAGCAGGAGTATGGCTCATTCCAAGCATATCATAAACTTCATTCAAGAACAGATGTCCTTGATAATCCAGTCTATTTTGAGCCTGAGTGAGCGCTGTACGAAGCTGAGCGACATTCAGATCAGGATTATTCCTGTCAAAATACGGCGAGAATTCATCAAAGAATCGTTCCTGAGGGCCAACAACTGTGTCTTTGCTGTTGTCCTTGGTTTCGACCTTCTTGCCTTTCTTGCCTTCCACAATGGGATGCTCGACGGCATTGATGTACTCTTGATCGATGACTTCACCATGATCTGCAATCACATGCTGACGATAATCATTAAATTTCGCCACAGTTGCTGCAAATGCAGTTGCGACTGCCGTATACCGCTTAGACATAATGTTGTGAGCGCTAAGAATCGATGCAATCGAAAGACCGGTGAGAACGACCGTCGGAGCATATAGTTTCCCATATGCAACAACCGTTTGCATGGCTACGATCTGTCGATCGGCGGCTTCTTCATTGTCCGTATACTCCATCCCCTCTTCAGGATGGTTCACTACAATGTTGCGAGCTTTCTCGATCTTTTCGATATTTTCATCTCGTTGCTCTTGGACTGCTTCAAGCTTTGTCGTTGCAACTGCTGCGGTAACAGTCGCGCCTACTCCCAGAATAATACCTGTGGCAGTCAAGATCTCAGGCGAATATTTGCTGAGAACAAGCTTTGCTTTGTAAGCATTTCGAACCAAAGTCATCTTGATGGACATCGTTTTCTCCTATTAATCCTTATAAGCATTCCACGACATTAGAAACCAATTATTGGATTTCATATAGCGGAACACCACTTTTTGACCATTAAAATATGTACACTTGATCGTATGTTTATCCATGATGGAATATGATTTTGTCATTTCATAACATGATGGGAACATATCATGAAAGATATCAATCGTTTTCTTCATGATCATATCTTTCCAATGTCGCTCGATCGCGATTCGGATCGAATATGAATTTCCACCACTTCCATGCATATTCGAAGATACATGAATATGGCGTTCGACCCTTATAATTGACCGTTATGTTTATTGGATCTTTAATTTTTGGAAAATAACGAATGATTCGACCACGATACAATCGTGCTTCATCATCCATCGTTTTCTTTGTATGATTTGAATTCATATCTTTCATAAAGAATGTTTCAACATATGGATCTTTTAACATTTTTATCCCTTTACTTTTCAGTCAATGGAATTGGACGAGGGAGATTGATTAAATATCCATTTCTGGTCGCTTGAACCGAAGATCCACGCATATCAGTCCATCCCCATCCACGATCCGTGTATTGCGATGTGATGCCTACGAGATCATAAAGATCGCTCACATGCACCACGCCATAACTATCGACTAGATCATTCATTTGAGATAGGACCTCTTCAGCATCGGCCCTATTTTCCAAAACAATCTCATCGAAATCGAATTGTTGTCTGGCTCTTGGTGTTATGACTCGCATATTTCCACCTTGTGACGCCTTGCCGTATGAAATATAACTAGGACGACCGCCAAGACGGCTTCTACGTCGATCATCCATGGATTCGCCATAAAGCATACGTTCAGCGCCTTGTTTTAAAATATCAAGCACAACGCCAACCATATCCATGGCCATGTTTCTGGCTGCGGGGATCATAACATCATTAGCCATATAAGATCCAACATCCTTAAGATCTCCACCAAGGAATTTCTTAACTGGATCTTTCTTTTGTGATACCTTTCCGGTTGTCACTTTCTTGATCTCTTTTGGCTCCTTGGAATTCTGATCCTTAAGTCCCAATGCTTCTCTAGAAATATCAATTTCAGCCATGAATTACTCCTTTAAAAAGGGAGAGCCTATTAAGACTCTCCCTTAAAATATGAATGTTACTTATTCAGCTGTGCCAAATAAGCCTTCTGCTCATCCGTAAGACCATCAAGAAGCTGCTTGTTATCCTCACTCAGGAGCTTCTTGGTAGTGTCCGCCGGGAACAGATTCTTGATGAAATCGAGCAAACGGTTACCATCATCATCCAGCAATGCAGCAATAAGCTCACCATATTCATCAGAATTAATGAACTCTTCAGTTTCAGATGCATTCTTAACGAACTTGGTAACCTTTTCGCCTTCCGCATTCGTAGTGGAAACACGCTTTCCGTACGAAATCTTCACAAGATATTCGAGCATATCGAGCAGAATATCGGACAACTTTTCATTCTCTTCATCCGTTCGATTGTCGCCCTTATCAAGCATAGCCTGAACATCATTCTGAATCTTCTCGAACTTCTTATATTCATCGGTTCGACGCAAACGAATCAGATCGGTCTTCGAAATATGGAAGTAGAGATCCTCGCTAACGTTGTTGCCATCGATGTCGACGAAGTTGATAGTTTCCTTAATCATATTGGATCCTTTCTAGATCTTTATTTGTTTTCCTTGTTCATGAGAGCCTCAGCGGCTTCACGAATATCTTTATCTCTTTGAGACAAGATAAAATTTCCAGTGATTCGATATGCATACTTTGATGCAAGCGAACCGAGTACCCCAACACAAGCCTCTTTACCGACCTTAACCACGATCGGCTTGACGACAGGCCAGGCGGACTTCGCGATGTTGATGATTGCAGACATGATTTAACTCCTTTATACAAATATATCAATGAAGGTTACGATAGTTTGGAGATGGTGGGACCTTAAAGTCGATTGCCAAAACCGGCTTTCCATCCTCATTACGAATCATGGAACTAAATGTGAGATCGACTTGATTATCAGAAGACCAACCAATATCATCTCCAGCTCCGATGGGACCAAGACCAATCGCTTCATAAAATGAATTCAGATCTGCATACATTTCAGAATTAATTTCGAAATTAATATCATTCTGTGCTTTGCGGATCTTTTCCATCGTTGAACTGAAATATCTTCCAGAGAATGCATCATAGCAGAGAACATCGCCATCTCCAATCAGAACGGTCGCGCTTTTACTATGATCTTTACTTTCTTTCTCTTTCAAATATGAATCATCGATTTGCTTCAATTGATCCTTATCAACGATCTCTTTCACTTTATCTCGATAAAGCCTCGATGCTTCGGTGGCCATCGTATATGCTCCAGAATATGCGACAATTTTTCCTGTCCCAATCTGATGTGTTCCAACAATTGCCGCCACTGTAGCTCCAACCGTTAATACCGTTGGAATATAGCATGGCGCTACTTCCTTTACGAGATCAATTCCTTCCGGAATCTCTTCTCCATTTGCAACTTTATCAGAAATAAGATCATTCGCAGCTAATGTGTTTTTGGATGCCACAACAGCAGTTGCGACTGTTCCGAACACTGCTATACTTGTCAAAATCGTTCGACTGTTTTTACTTAAGAACCTTTTTCCGGTTCTAACTATATCAGCCACCATTCCTCCTTAAAATATAAAAGACAAAGCCTAAGCCGCATGTGCGACTTAAGCTTTTAGAACTTATTCCTGAGTTTCCTCAGAAGTAGATGGTTCAGATGATTGGATCTCATCGTGCGAGGATTCAACTTCGCCTTCGATTGCATACCGATCGAAATCATCATTATCGGATTTTCCAAGACTTGTCAACAGGACGATGCCAGTAACGGCAGCGGCTCCGATTGCAATATCTCGAATAGTCTTCGAATGATCTTTCAACCAAGTAACAATCTTATTAGGCTGAGCTTCAACCTCGTTGTTGGTGGTTTCCTTTTCATTGTTCTGATCAACCATTTTATACTCCTTAAATAATCAGTTGTATGGTTCTCATTAGAAGCGATGAATGTTTCGCGAATTAGGCTTCTGGCAAATATACTGTGTCATCGCCTTCTTCCGGATGTTCATCATAATCGATTTCGTCTTTTTTAAAAGCTGAAATATATCTTCTTATTCTTAACGATTCCTCCTCAACGGTTCGAGGATAAAGGTTCCCATCGGACGTTCGTTTTCTTCCGTCCGATCGAAGATCACAAAGATCTTTAAATCTTTTATCAAGGATTTCGAACCTAGGAGCATCGTCGGTCTCTCTGCGAAAAACTTCATCGTAGTCATCGCCTCGAGTCAGTACTCTATTAATTCGAATGCTTGCTGGAACGTCTAAATATACTGCGAAACGATCTTGAACTTTGTCTCGGATCTCCATGAACCCTTCTGGGTCCAAAATCGTTACATTATCCTCATTTGCATTGATATCATTAAGATCTATGCCATAACGCCAAACTCCTTTTGTTGTATTGTATTCTCTAATGGCGTAAAGATGATCATTCATGCTATTGAAAATATCATCATTAACGAATTGATAATCCTGATGTTCATCCTGACTAGGACGAGGCGGACGTGTCGTAACAGATTGAACGATTCTATATCCATGTTTCTCTAGATCATGAGCTATAGATGTCTTCCCAGATCCTTGGCGTCCTAATAATATAACATGCATTAATGGAACTCCTTGAACTATATAAAAGACAAAGCCTAAGCCGCATGTGCGACTTAAGCTTTTAGAACTTACTCCTTATCGGATTCAGGTTCTTTGATGGCTTTCGAAATATCATCTGCTATTTCTTCATCTTGCTTCTTACCGACGTGATAGAATGCCGCAAAATCGGCAATCCAATATCAAGCACTCCGGAAATCAGGGTAAAGATGAGAGTAGCAAGAGCGTAGTTCTTGAAAAATTCACCAAACTTCATGATAACTCCTTAAATAGTAGTTGGTTCTCATTAGAGGATATGAATAACTCGCGAATATAAAAGACAAAGCCTAAGCCGCATGTGCGACTTAAGCTTTTAGAACTTACTCCTTATCGGATTCAGGTTCTTTGATGGCTTTCGAAATATCATCTGCTATTTCTTCATCTTGCTTCTTACCGACGTGATAGAATGCCGCAAAATCGGCAATCCAATATCAAGCACTCCGGAAATCAGGGTAAAGATGAGAGTAGCAAGAGCGTAGTTCTTGAAAAATTCACCAAACTTCATGATAACTCCTTAAATAGTAGTTGGTTCTCATTAGAAGATGTGAATAACTCGCGAATATAAAAGACAAAGCCTAAGCCGCATGTGCGACTCGGGCTTTTGAAAGGATTAAACTTTCAGAATATCAAATTTTAGGTTTCGGAATAAAACTTCCGACCCTTGAAGTGATCGTATGATCTTGCTCGAAAATAAGCAGGGCCATGATACCAGCCAGAGACAATCCGGCCTTAATGAGATTCTGAATGGTTTCGTTCTTCTGACGATTATAATCATTCTTGACAGCAACAAGATTTGTCAACTGTTCCACGTCATTTGGTGGAAGTTCTTGCTTCTTTTCAATGACGGATCCAGTCGGATTTCCTTCTGTGTCGAGAGTATCTTTCACCGTTTCAGAAGTCGTAACCATTTCGACCTCTTTAGGCCATTGTCCTGTCTCTGGAGGCTCATCTGACTCAGCCATTCGATCTAAAATCTTGTTGATTTCCTTCTCGAGTTTCTGGTTAGTTGATTCCTTGAACTTGAACATAGTTACTCCTTTTGTTAGATGTACCTTTCATTAGAGGCAATGAAAAAATCGCGATGAAAAAAAAGAAGCCCTATGAATAGGGCTCTTATGGAATGGGTAGAATCAGAAGATACCAGTAATGAGCAAGACAGGTGCAATTATCAAAATTGCGATAATAACAACTCCAGCCCAAATAATGGTCTTCAGCAAATCCTTAAGCGGTTCCATAATAATTCCTTTCTAATAGATGTGCTTCTCATTAGAAAGCATGAATAACTCGCGAATATAAAAGACAAAGCCTAAGCTGCATGTGCGACTTAAGCTTTTTGAATATCCTTTCTATTCGATGTTATTTTCTTTTTCAGCTTGATCTGATAGCAGGCTAATAGTTCTTGACGATAGTGAAGCATTGAAAACGATGTTAAACATCTTAACATGCGACCAAATTGAACGAGTTTTCTCTGTGATTACGGCCAATTCAGAATAGCTCTGAGCTTCTTCCATAAGCTGTTTTCCAGACTTATTTCCAAGCTCTTCGTATTTTGTATAGTTGTAATCATAATAGAAATTATAATCATCCAACTCAATCGGCAATAGTTTGTCGATGATTTTACTAAACATTTCAATATCTTCGAAACTAACGTTTTCAATAACTACGGTAGTATCGGATTTTGCTTGAGTAAACATAATAACTCCTTAAATAGTAGTTGGTTCTCATTAGGAGCCATGAATATTTCGCGATAAAAATAAGAGCCCATGTAGGACTCTCATTGTCAATACTAGAATATGCTATGGATTTCATCTATTTTATTGAAGATCTGATCTTTACGATTCGCTCCCCATGTTTCGATATCGAATATAGTCATGATGCAGTATCCGAAATCGAATTTATCGCAATCGAGTTTCTTCACGTAATGAAGAGACCTTAAAGTGCGAATAAGATAGTCGGCTTCTGAATCATTTTTACATTCAATACCGAAAGGCGGAAGCGTTTCGACATTGTTAATGATCTTATCAATAATAAGCATAATAACTCCTTAAATAGTAGTTGATTCTCATTAGAAGACATGTTTATTACGCGACAAAAATAAGAGCCCATGTAGGACTCTTATTCATCAAACCAATGTAAGTTTGTTGATGTAATCTTCAGCAATGTCAATATTCTCAATAGTCTCACTAGCAACCATTACGCGTGGAAGTTCGTTGGCATTCCTCCAAATTTCAATTTCAGCAGTTGGAATAATAGAGCGAAGGCCATCACGAATCTTTTCACAAGTAATGTTGCTGTAGTGGTGGCTACGGTAGAAAAAGTTGACGTTCATGATAACTCCTTAAATAGTAGTTGGTTCTCATTAGGAGCCATGAATATTTCGCGACAAAAAAGAAGAGCCCATGTAGGACTCCTCTTTAATCAGTGGAACAGAATAAGCCAATCGAAATCATAAGTAGTGATTTGATCGATACCGAAAACGGCGCTAAGTTCATTGATAGAATTGATCATTTCAACAGCACGATAGTTCAACAGGAAGGTGGCTCCCAAATAAACGACCGCGATGAAAACGATCAATGCGATGATGATCTTGACGAGGGTTTCGTTCTTCATGATAACTCCTTAAATGATGGTGTAGTATTCCTATTAGGAGCCATGTATATTTCGCGACAAAAAAGAAGAGCCCATGTACTAGACACGGGCTCTTAAATATCACTTAGTTTCTTCAGCCTTCGGAGCCTCAGTGGTCTCTTCGGCCTTCGAAGTCTCAGTGGTCTCTTCGGCCTGCTGAACCTTCTCAGCATTCATCTTAGCATAGACTTCCAAGGCAGCGGAACTGTAATTAGAAGTCTTATGCGCCTGAGCCGAATCAACGCCAAGAATCGCACCGATAAACACGCCAAGTGCTGTAATCACAGTCACGGTAGTGGAAGTGCCGCTCCAATTAGCAGATCCGCCAATAGTCTGAACTAGGACTGCCAAAGCAGGAAGCACGATCAACGCAACCCACTTTACAATATCATAAACTTTATCGGGAATAAGGTAGTTCAGTTCGTTCTTGATATCAGTGTTGTCCGTCATATTTTTCTCCTTTGTTGTTTAATCGATCTTTTTGAAAGGTAAACTTTTAACACGATCTATTATTTCTCCAGCAATCCCATTCGCGCCCATATCCAAATATGGGTCTGCTAGATACTTCTCGAAATCATCGAGTTCTTCTTTAGTGATCCATCCTCGATCGATAAATATCTGTCCGGTTTCTATGATCTTGAAATGAGCCAATCCCTTCAAGACCATTTCTTCATTTTTCTCACGGCTAAACCGTTTTGATATGAAGCTCCAAAGTCCACCGGATGCAAATATGGAACCGAAGATTGTGACTAACATTTCATAGAAATTCATATCAATCCATGTGGCTCCTTTCTTATAAATTAAGAGATACGTCGCCAATAGTGAACCGTAATGTAAGGCTGTGTCATATCGAGCGTACCAAACACTTTACCACCATTGAACGTATGATAGCCGCCATTCCATTGAATACCATTGCCTGATCCTTCAAAATAAGAACGCGATTCCCATTTGGCAGGTGAGGAAAAATTATTCCTATCATTCCATAGGAACCAGATATGAGCCTGGCTATCGATATTAAAAGTGGTGGCTAGATCTGTTTTACGTCCAATGTCGAGCGTCTTATTTCCACCGGTTTCGAGAAGAGTTTTGAATTTATCAGTGCTGGTAGTGTCGATGCCAACTAAAGTTTGACCGGCTCCAAATGTTTCCCATGATCCACCTAAATATGAAGCCGGAGACGTATCATTACTAGTCGCCAAGATGCTTCCAACTGGCCAGAACTTATCTCGGATTTGAGTAATAAGATATTTGACTCCATCGGAATCCAAATATGATACCATAATATACCTTTCATTCAAGGTAAAACCGGCGGATCAAAGACGCATAGCCATTGGCTTCCTCTTGGTATGGAAGAGATAACTAATGGTAATCTTTCTGTGACGTGGACTCATCATGACGGCGGTGGACTTCTTCGAAGAGGGATAAGTCCGGGTCATCATGACATATACGGTCCAACGCTAAGATCTCCATCAAGTAATGGAACTGAAGAACGTTGCTATGAAGAAAAAGCTTTAATGCCTTATATTTCGGTCTATATATGGCGACGTATCGGTTAGGAAACTCTCCTCCAAATATAAACAGTAATGTATGGCGGCATTGCATTTGTTTTCTTTGTCTGTCCTTCAGATCGAAATATGGAAACATTTCGAAGCGCCCATGTATCATTTTGAGTAATGGAGGTATACATCGGGGCATAGTTGACGGGAGGACTTGCGGTCGGACGTGCTTGATTACCGCTTGTAAGGTTGTAGTCAATAACGCCAGCTTGGTCGCCAGCTGATGAAATGTTTCTTAGGATCGTCATGCCATAATAATCACCAAATGTGACACCATATAAATGGCTATGCGTCTTTGATCCGCCGGTTTTACCGAAAGCAAAATCAGAATCGGTGTCGGATGCGGAAACCATCACACATCCTTCAGCATATCGCTCCCATGTCCCACCGAAAAGACTAGCTGGAGAGGTATCGTTGGTGCTGTAATATAAAGAACCAACAGGTTGAATTCTATCAAGAATTTTCTTGACTAGATGTTCAACCCCCCCATAATCAAGATAGTTAACCATATTCAATACTCCTTAAATATCAGGCTTGCGTCCACTGCGTGATACCTGTAGCGCCCGGTTCCCAGACATTCGCATCAACGTTCGAGACCCAATGCTTGTCATTATGACTCACTTTGGCGTTCTTAGGATATGCATTTGTGGCATCAGTAGGTTGTACCCATTCAGGCCATTCATTTTCAGTCGGTGGATTTGTCGCTTCACCAGATCCAGCGATCTTCTTCCAGCCATATACCTCAGGCTTCCACACATTATAATTGATTTCCGATTCATAAACATCAGAATTGAATACGACTTTGTCGCCCTTCTTATATGCATCAGTGGCGCCAAGAGGTTGGGACCATGGATAGATCCCATCCTTATCGGGTTCTCCAATTCGTTTCCAAAGCGAGGTCGCCTTATCAGGAGTATACTCTGCTTTGGCATCAGAAGGCTTCACTTCCTGAAGCGCCCTCCATAATCCATTCGCGTATCGAACAACTTCACCGGCCTGATAAGATTCTTCATTGCTATAAGCGGGAATAATCGGAGAAATATCAATGATCTGAGCATCACTGAAATTAGTCACTGCGGAAGACAGCATTAGTTTGATGAAATTCTTTTCGGCCTCATCCACATTATTATTCTCAGCTGACTCGGCCTTGTCTTTCTGAATCTGATCGAGTTCTTCAGCTGTATATGGAGTATAGCGCTGAATGGCTTCTTGCTCGTCGTAGGCATCTTTAGCCTCAACGCCAGGAGTGTCGATGACGGTCTTGACGTCCTGACCGAAGATGACTGGATTGCCTTGAGCATCCTTTACTACTTCACCTTTTTCATCCTTTTCATAATAAGTATGAAGAACTTCGATGTGCGATTTTTCTTCAACAGCAGCTACGGCATCATGATGGACCGTGATGGTCTCATCAACCAGTTTTCCCTTATCCAGATCAACTTCATCAGAAGTGAGCTCCTTACCATTTTGATCAAGAATTCGCATGATCACCCTTTCGCTTGAATTGTAAACATTGAATCGATTTGGCTATCACTAATTGGAGTAAATGCGCTCGGCTCGGTTACAATCGTATCCTTCAGCAGTTGCTGATACTCATCTCGCCAACTGTCAATAAAAGCACTGGCGTCGATAGTTTCAAGCAAAGCAGATATAAACTGCGTTCCCGATTTATCAGTACCAACTGCGTATTCGATGTTGCTAGCAAGAATACTAGTCGCAGCTGCTGGAATTGTAATATATGCAATTGCATATTGATGCACTGTATCGGAATTCGTCAACTGAGGCTTTTCAACCTGATTGCCGGAGGTACCTTCAATGACCTTGAAAGAATTAATTCGTGTTTCTTCGTTAATTTCCAAGACAATTGCATCGATTCGCATCAATGTAGGATCGCTCGATGATAAACTCAATGAAAGTGGAGTATCCAGAATAGACCAACGATGATTAAACCATGCCTTGCCGGTTCCAACTGTCACAGACATTCCAGAGGATGCCGGAGAGACCTTGAATGCGTTTCCATATGTGGCGAATACGCCATTAGTGATAACTCCATCAAAGAATCTTCCAAAATCCAACGAATTATATTTTCGATCGCCATTTACTGAATCATAAAAACCATATTCCAAAGCCATAAGTCACTCCTTAAATAGGCTCGAGAGTTGGATATTCATTGTATCCAGAGCTAGAGTAACTGAAAATATACTCAGTTACTCTAGCTTGGAAATCCATACCATATGAATTAATAACTTCTACGATATCGCCTAGATTGTAATCGGTCCCATAAACATATCCGATTCCATCAGTGGAACAAGTGAATCCAGCAATGTTGGCCAATTCTTTAAGCTTCGAATCGCCCTGCCATTGAAGCTGTTTAACAACGTCCGAATCGGAAGTATTTTCATCGCCGATAACGGATTCTGATTGAAAGACTTCTTTACGATCCAAACCAGATGGCTCATTTGAATTATCCGAATATCTCCACGTTGTCACTTTATAGGTATGATTGTTCACGGTTCTTTCAGAACTCATAAATATGGTATTCTTATAATCGGAATTAGATTCAGTATATTGCATATCGGAAATTGGCATATACTTAGGCGAAAACACAATTCTCTGATTTTTAATCTGATTAGTTGATCGATCCAGACCGGTGTATAGTTCGAAATAGAACTTATGATCCGAATTGATCTTTTTATCGCTTGTTCCAATCAATTTATAACCGATATCATTATCAGAGCATAGATCGTTAAAAAGTTCGTAAACCGAGGTGCCGCCTTCGACTTTTTGATCGATATTTTTTGCGCTACCTGATTTATCTAGAGAATCTTTCCAAATAATCTGGTCGATTTTTCGTTTGGAAGCACTCGGCGATATAATATTCCAATTCAGTACATTGTGGATAACCGTATCGAGTTTACCAGTGATCTGAGAATCTCCGGTGATAACTCTTCGATCCAGAATGGACTCCAATGAGCGACCTGTGATTTTGTATTTATCCAGGCCGCCATCGGAGCCCTGCTCGTAGTCGAAATCCTCAACGATCATCAATCGTTCAGATCGTTCGAACCAAATATAATAGCCTGGCTGAACCAAACTATATATATCATATGACATGGGCACGACGATTTCAAAATCGCCAGATTCATTATATCTTTCGGTCCAAATAAATGACTCAAAATTATGAATAAAACGAACCAAATTTAAGTTGTTATCATACAGAGCGATCTTAAGAGGGGATCTACGATTTCGATCATTGTTGAATATAACCATCTAGACCCCCTCATACTGTGTAGTAAATTCGATAGACATCGAAACCTTATCTGAATTGTTCTTGATCGAATATACGAATTCATTATCGCCAGGCGTTAAGCATAACCAATCGCTCAAAGGATCGATGGCGTTTATAATGTCTACTTCTTTGCTGGATTCGGTTCCACTATTTGAGGTGTAATTAACAAACGTAGCAGTTCGAACATCATTAGTTCCATCAATTACAATTTCATCTAATGCGCCAATGTCCTCTCCAATTAAAGACTTAATCGTATCATATTTCAAAGTCATCGACTCATTCATGGTCAAATTATATATGGTTATATCATCTGTAATGGGACCGGAGAAAGACAATCGAATAATAGCATATGGGTTGCCTTCACCATCATATTCGATGGTCTTTCTCGTCAACATGGTGATAATACCAAATTGAAGCAGTTTTTCAGTTGTCGATTCATTCGAAAATGGGAATTCAAACGCATCATCAGTTGTGGTGAAATTCACGTATGTTGATCCCGAGGCTTCCAGCCAATAAGGATCGCCACACATAATCGAAATCGAACAACCTTCAACGTCATCTGCATTATCGGAAAAGATCGTTGGCTCATTCGATTCGACATAGCCATTGATGATGCAATATCTATAATCAGTCAAGATCCCAAATGTAATCTGCCCCATGATCGGAAAATATCGATACGATTGATGGCGAAGCGCTTCAACATCAGATCCGACAAACAAAAGATCAAGAACTATATTCCTGCTCTCTGCTTTTGCCATATTAAAGATTCCACCATCACGAGTAGCAATATCCGAGAATGTCAAATTTGCTTTCATCGGTCCGAGGCCATCGATGTTTTTGACCAAGAATCCAGATTCTTGAGGGTTTGTTAATTCCATTGTAAGGATTTCATTTTTGGAATTGATTATAAATACACTTTTTATCATTTTCCAAATCCTTTCTGGTTCTTAAGCCTAGACATTGCACTCTTAGTCTGTCGATAGATATCGATAGCATCGAGGGCCTTAGGTGATGTATTGTTCTGAGTGAACTCGTAATTATTAATAACTTGATTCGGTTGAGTCTGTTTATTACTAGAAGTTCTAGTAAAGTCACCTTCGAATCGGTTTATCAATCTAGTAGAATTTCCATTCATGTCGAAGGTCGAATTACTTGCCATCATAGATTTAATATTGGCTGATTGTTTTTTGACATCGCTCAAGTCAACTACGGGTCGAATAGTTGGATTGAAATCGGGATCGACACTCAAACTATTAATGACCGATTGTGTCGCATCTAAAACTTTACTTGCCATTTTGACGGATTTATCTTCAGCCATATCAGAGTATTTATCAAGACCGATAGCAAGTCCTTGATCCATGTACATACCAAGTTCAATGAACTTCTTCGAAGGAGAGTGAGAAGCAACTGCTTCTTTTGCAGCTTCCAAAGCAGCTTTACCCAAAGCACTACCAGCATTAGTGGCTAGATACTTATTATTGCTAATACCAATCGCAAGACCGCTAGCGATATCAGCACCAAGCTCAACGGCAGTTCTATATGCCCCTCCATCGTTAATAGCATTTGCGACTTTATTACCTAAACTCTTAGCGGCATTTACAGCTCCGCTCGTATTCCTATTAATTCCATCCCGGACGCCATTTGCAATTTCTGAACCAAGTTTGGAAGCTGTGGTTCTAGCGGAAGGAATGATGGAATTGATGGAAGAAATTATTCTGCTGCCCATATTTGAAATCGTATTAGCAATACTATTAGATGCAGCGCTAATCTGCGATACTGTAGCAGCGAATGCCGATTGCATACCAGCTTGCATTGATTGAGCCGCAACAACGATTGTCTGGGAATTGGATTGAATTCTATATCCACCAGAACTGATCGTAGATACGATGCCATTCATACTAGATGCCACTGAAGCATGAGCGGCGTTAATCGCAGACACAAATCCAATACTCACTGTGGATGCAGCGGCCGTAAGAGCGGATTGCATTGTTCCAAGAGCTGCTGTAAGCGAACCGGTTTGCGTCAGAATGGTATTAGACAATGCTGCAAAGTTGGATCCAACATTTGCCACACTGGCAGCAAGAGCGGTATTGAACGAAGTAAGTCCAAGATCGCCAGCCTGAGCCATCGTGTTCTTGAAAGTAAGAACTCCACTAAAGTCTTTGCCAGCCAATGAAGCCATGGCGTTTGCAAGACTCTTTACTGCTGAAATGGAAGAGGTTATGGTCTCGACAGCAATACCAACCGTATTGGTGGCAAAGTTCTTAAGACCAACACCAGCTTGAGTTGCAGCTGTAATGAATCCAGTGGTGGCTCCATCAAGTGCCGGGAATGAAGTAAGTGCATTTTTCAAAGACTTCAAAGAAGCAATCGCAACGATGGTATTTTCTAAGGAAATGCCGGATGTATTCGTTACAAAGTTCTTAAGACCGATACTAGCTTGAGTAGCAGCTGTGATAAACCCTTGAGTCCAAGTGGCTTCAATACTGATTGAACTAAATTCCACAAGAGCGTTACGAAGCTTATTCACCATGCTTATAGATGTGGAAACATCCTGATTACCCACTGCAGAGACATTCGTTATAAACGCCTTTAATCCAGCAGAAGCCTGACGACAAGCAGTAATGAACCCGGTCGTATTATCTTCCATTGGCTGGAACTTGGCGAGAGCGCTACGAACCTTTCCTAAAGAAGAAGTAGCCCAATCGATATCCACTTCACCCAAAGATCCAGTTCCAGATATAAACGCCTTTAATCCAGCAGAAGCCTGACGACAAGCAGTAATGAACCCGGTCGTATTATCTTCCATTGGCTGGAACTTGGCGAGAGCGCTACGAACCTTTCCTAAAGAAGAAGTAGCCCAATCGATATCCACTTCACCCAAAGATCCAGTTCCAGATATAAACGCCTTTAATCCAGCAGAAGCCTGACGACAAGCAGTAATGAATCCGGTCGTTTTATCTTCCATTGGCTGGAACTTGGCGAGAGCATTTCTAAGAGCTGCCAGATTTGTAAGACTGGTGCCGATATTTTCAATACCAGATACATTATTAGAATAATTCTTTAAACCAATTCCCGCCTGAGTTGCAGCTGTAATAAATCCGGTAGTCTTACCTTCGATACCATTAAATCCAGCAAGCACATTTCTGAGGGAACGCAAAGAAGAAATACTGCTCTGAACTTTATCAAAAGATCCACTCTTAATAGCATTGGCATAACTGCTTAATCCACTTCCAACTTCTTTAGCTGCGGAAGCGAAACCAGAGAAACTTCCAACTTTAAAGTCTCCTGCCATTGCGCTCTTCAAAGTTTTAATGGAACCAATCGAAGCGGTAAGACTATCGAGATTGACGCCCTTTAATTTATCGACATAAGCTTTTAAGCCATCTGCAAGAGCCGAAAGACTGGAGGACAATTGACTAAAATCTTGTTTGCCTGTAAAGAATCCAGCCACGCCACCTGACTTAGGCATCGTATTCAGCATATTTATAAAGGATTTAACCGCTGGGACCGATGCGCTTATGGCACTTGCATCAAACCCTTTTCCACTAACCTTCTTAGAATATGACACCAAAGCATCCGCAAGACCGCTAAGACCGGTTGAAATTGTACTCCAATTTTGCCCACCAGCGATCTTCTGCCAAAGACCATTTCCAGTCGGTAAGGCCGTGAGAAGCTGGGATAAAGTCTTCCCAGCATTAGCCGCGCTTTGGACAGCAGCCTCATCAATCTTTCCAGCCACAGTAGAAGAGAAGGTTGCAATCGCTGTACCAAACGTCCTAAGGCCATTGCTAATAGTAGACCAATCTTTTCCACCGATGAACGTTTGTAGCAATCCATCAGAAGAAGGGAGATTATTCAACAAATTTGTAAGAATCTGTCCGGCATTTGCGGCCGTTTGTATCGCAGACCCGTCTATTTGTCCGGAGACAATGGATGAAAAGTCAACGATCGCATGACCGAATGCTACTAATTTAGGCCCAAGGCTCGAGAAATCGGCTCCTCCTGTTAGGAACTTGGTGATACCGTCCAGAAGATTAGCAGCCGTTAACTTTAATATCATATTGGCAATATTGCCAGCGGCATCCACAACTGAAGAATCGATAAGTTTCATTGTGGTTATAAATGGAGTCAACTTCGTAGCAAAGCTTGAAAGTGCTTCAGCCAAAGTGGGGAGACTGCTGGCGATTTGTTCTATAGCAGATCCGGCAATGGCCCCAATGAAACTCCCAATGACTTGACCTAGAATGGTTCCGATTTTGACTAAAAGTTGACCGCCTTCACCGACGAGCCAATCAAATCCTGGAATCTGAGAAAGAGCTCCAGCAGCAACCAAAATCGTAGCAATTCCAGCAATAGCTATTCCAAGATTCGTAACGGCGGGAAGTGCAGCTCCAGCTGGAACAGCCTTAAGAATCACCAAAGCAGCGCTAATAGCCAGAAGTAATGTTGAAAGTGCCACCGCATTAGGCAGTGCATTCTTAACATTCAAGGCACTCATAGCAGCGAGAATCAGAGCCAAGGCAGCTGTAACCGCAGTCATAGCAATCATTGCTGATATGGCGCTTCCGGTCATTGGAGAAATCATACTCATCAGCTTTAATGATCCAGACATGGCAATCATTAGAGTTCCAAGTGCAACAGCATTGGGTAGTGCATTTTGAATATTCAAGGAACTCATAGCAGAGAGAATCAGAGCCAAGGCAGAAACAATACCGAGAAGCATTGCCATAGAAGGAAGGAGTTTTGTAAGAGTTCCTCCCTCATTAACAGTCGACAAGATCTTAATCGATCCGGTCATAGCAAGAATCAAGCTACTAAGACTTGCGGAATTTGCAAGCGCATTCTGTACATTCAATGCGCTCATGGCAGCCAGAATACCAGCTAAAGCAGTGATTACCAAAAGCATCACACTAGTGGAAACCAAAGCATTCACGGCATCTTTCTTCATGGCAGCAAGTTGCTTGAACATTACACCAAGAAGACCAAGTGTAGCAACAGCACCGAACAAAGCAGTTGCGTTACCAGTAGCAGCTGCCGTTCCAATCGCTGAGAAAATAGCCTCAAAGATCCTGCCAACCGCTTCTGTGATCTCTGGAGCATGATTTGCAACGGCATTAAGAATATCAACCAGGATCTTAACAAGATTCTCAGTAATAGTTTCTGAATGCGCCGCAACCTTCTGAAGAACTTGGTCGATCATTGTAACCGTGGCTTCTGCTATGGCTGGAATTTGAGTAGTCAACCATGCAAGAAGCTGTGTGACAATACTTCCAAGCGATTCCAGAATCTGAGGAAGTGCTGCATTAATAACTGCAAGAGCTCCGACAATAGCAGTCATTAAAGACTTTATAAGTGTCGGAATAAACTGTATCAAAATATTCAAAGCATTTGCGAGAATTCCAGCAGCAGCTGATCCAGAAGCAGATAGTGCTACTAAACCGGCACCAGCCAATGCTATTCCAGCACCCATAGCAAGAATCGCAACACCAAATACAGCAACTGCTTTAGACAAAGCCATAAGTTGGGTAGCGAATGGTCCGAGCATTTTGCTTGCAAATACAAGACCGAATAGAACTCCATAGAATGCGCTCAAACCTGAAACTATGCCATCGAATGGAATACTTGACATCGTCTTCATGGCAACCGCCATGACTACCAAAGCCCCTGAGAATGCCGCAATTCCAGCTGAAACTTCTAATAAGTTGCCAGATGAAAGCAACTTAACAGAGCCGACCAATGCAAGCATTAAGCCAATTACCGTGCCGAGTCCAGCTTCGAGCTGGGATAATGGTACGGAACTTAGCATTTTGACAGCTACGGACATGACTGTAAGACCCGTAGCCATTGCCAACATAGCAGCAGCGGATCCGTACATGTTCGAAGCGTCAAACTTTGACATAAGAGCCACAGACCCAGCCATAACGACCATCATTGCGGCAACTGATCCAACGCCCTTAGCCAAAGCTGTAAGCTGCATACCAGATAGCATCTTGATTGGAATAGCAAGGACAAGCATTGCAGTAGCAAAAGCCATCATGGCTACGCCAGCTTTGGTATATGCATTGCCTGTACTTGACATCCAAGCCAAACCAGCAAGCGCTGCGGACATGACCACAATTGCACCAGCCAGAACTCCACAAGATCGCGCTAATGCCGCAGGTTTGACGTTTGCGATCACCCGAACTGCTTCGGCGAATACCAGCAAAGCTGCTGCCATTGCCAACATGCCAGCGCCGGCTTTATAATACATATCGCCTGTGCTTGACATCCAAGCCAAACCAGCAAGTGCTACGGACATTGTTACCAAGCCAGCAGCAAGAACGGCAGATGCATTTGAAAGCTTCTCTAGGTTGATGTTAGCAAGCATCTGAATGGCTTTAGCAAACACGAGCATCGATGCCGCCACAAGAATAAAGCCGAATCCGATGGACTTCATAGCCTTTCCAGCCATTTCAAGCTGTTTTGGCTTAACAAGTCCAATCAGAGCCACTGATCCGCCAATAGACAACATGGCCACAGACATTGCTCCAAATATAACTGCAATTTGAACTGGATCCATATCTTTCAGCATATGAGCGGCTTTGGCCATAAGATACATGGCGCTACCTAGGCTGATCATTGCCAATGCCATTTGATTAAGGGCACTAAATCCAAACATCAAGGCAGTTCCGGTCTTACCGACTTTCTTTGTGATGGTTGCGAGTCTAGCCATTCCAACCATGAAAGCAGCCATTACGGCAACGACCCCAGTCAAAGCGCCCAAAGCGGGAGCAAGTTTATCGATTTCAATAGTTGAAAGTTCCTTCAATGCCTTGGCTAAAAGTGCGATCGAAGCAGCGATTGAAGAAACCGAAATGATATTAAAGGAATCGGTAAAATCTTTAAATGAATCTTTTACTCGATCAAGTACCTCTTTTAAGGCATCGCTAAAGGTCTCTTTCTTGATTTCCTTGCCGGCATCATTGAGTCCCTTAATGAATTTGCGGAGACCAAGAAGAACGCCAGTCATCAAACCCGAATTAATTAATCCGAGAATGTTATCAAGAGTAATGTTTCCATTCAAATCACTGAAGAAGGTCTTAATGTGATCCGCGACGATGTCGACCTTATTTGAGATCCAATCAAACACGGGTTGCAGAGCTTCAAACCCTTGGGCTACCTTATCGGATACTTCCCTTGCTACATCAGCGACTCCACCGAATCTATCATGGAAAGATTGTTGGATTTCAGTACCCCAACGATCAACATCTTTAGATGCCGAAACAAGTGTATCGCCAATGGTTCCAAGAATATCAGGGAAATCCTTAGTGCCATCTTTAGCGCCTTTTGTGAGTCCATCGAAGAATCCTTCAACGGCTTCACCAACAGGTTCAAGCGCTTTACCAAAACCATTAAGAACATTCTGAATAGCGGTTATTGCATCCTGAATGATACCAGAAGCTTGGACATAGTTATAGAAAGCCGCAATTAAAGAACCGACACCAGCAACTGCTTTTAAGAAAACACTTCCTATTTTGGCAGCAACCTTGACCAATGCGATAATGCCTTTTGCAACAAGTAGCGCCGCTGCCGACAAGACATTGAATACTGCCCCGAGACCTTTAGCAGCATTTGTAACGAGCTTTAATGTATTGGGAGTCGGTTTAAGCCCTTCTGTAAACTCGCGGAATTTAACAGTAATCTGATAAAGTTCCTCACCGGAAAGGCCTTTTACCATTGAAGACCAACCGCTCTTAAAGGCGTTCACCAAAGAAACGACATCGTTAAAGATGTTCTTCAAACCAGTAGCAATATTCTCACGACCTGAAAGTCTAGAGAATTTATTGGCCATTTCATCGGCTGAGATCGAACCGTTCTGCAAGCCCTCATTGAGCTGTTCAAGCTGCTTGATCTGATCGTCGGTAATGCTTAAAGTGCGTTTCTTTTCAGCATCATAGCCCTTGACTTCATTGGTCAACTGGTTAACAGATTGCTTTAAAAGATCTGAACTAACCCAACCGTTATGGAAAGAAGCCTGAAGACCTCCAGCTTTTTCGATCATATCGTCAAAGCCTTGGCCACCATGCTTACTGGCATCCCAAGCTTTATTACCCATTTCAGTTAGAATGTTATTAAAACGTTCGGTATCAAGGATGCCTTGATTGATTAACTGATTATAACCAGATGAGAACCCTTCACTAAGAAGCGCATTTCGAGCTGTAGAATTGGCCTGAATAATCGAATTTATTGAATTCGACCAATCAGTCCAAAGCGCCTTAGCTTCATCGAAGTTACCAAACAGAATCTTAAATGTCTGTGCCCAACCAGAACCAATTTCTTCACCAGCAGTATCAACAAGCTGAGTGAATGTCTTTACTTTTGTAGCCGCATCTTGAGCTACTTGCGCCTGAGATAGAATCTGCTTGATTTCGGCATCGCTCCAGCCCTGAGCTTTAAGAGCCGATTCATCATAGACGCCACCAAGTTGCTTCAAGGTTTCGATCAAGACACCACTTGTCAACCACGATTCATTTCCATCAGCAGCAGAGATGGAATCACGGAATGACTTGGACTCATCGACAACGATGCCCATATGTTTAGCAGTTTGCTTCAAGGCATCCTGAAATACCTGGCCACCCATACCAGCATTAACGACCGAGTTCCAATCCATCAAACTAACTTTACCGGCAGCAAGAGCCTGAGAAAGCTGATACATTGCCGATGAAGCCTGTGCCGAGGAAGAGCCTGACATTGCTGCAAGGTTTGCAATGCCCTTAATTGCATCAGCAGAATCCTGAAGTCCAACGCCAGCTGCGGTGAAAGTACCGATATTCTTGGTCATTTCAGTGAAGTTATAAATGGTCTGATCAGCATAAGTATTCAACTGATCCAAGACCTGATTCACTCGAGTGACATTAGTGCCTTCCTTCTGAGTGTTAGCCAGAATGGTCTGAACCGCATTCAACTGGGTTTCATATTCATGAAAACCACTGCTTATACCAGCTGTCATGGAACTGATTGCTTGAGGAATCTTACTTGCAATATTGGCAACGATGTTACCAGTAGCTACAGTGGCTACGCTCTCAAACTTGGAGAAAGATTCATTGGCATTTTGAAGTTCATTGACTAGCTTTGAAGTCGAAATCTTATCGAGCGCGGATTGAACGTTTGAAGCGGCTGTTTGAGCATAGATTCCGAACTTTTGAAATGCCGAAGTGACAGTTGATAGAGTCACACGATTAGAAGCCGATTCGACTTGTTGAATAGAAGTAGCCGCTTGAGCCGAAGAATTCTGAACAATGGAGGACATCTTCTGGGCACTAGAAGCGGTGTTATCGAAGTTAACTTTATCGTCAGCAGCATCGATCTTCTGAACCGAGTTAGTAGCCTGTGCGGAAGCTTCCTGAATAGTGCTAGACATCTTCTGGGCGCTAGAAGCAGCCGTTTCAAAAGTTACACGATCATCAGCAGATGCGATTTCATTCACAGAAGAAGCAGCACGAGCCGATGCAGTCTGGACTGTATTCGACATCGATTGCGCACTCTGAGAAACATTGTTAAAGTTTACAGAATCACCAGCATTGCCAATTTTCTGAATAGAAGAACTTGCCTCCGAAGAAGCGCTTTCGACGCTGGATGCGGCTTTTTGAGCAGAGTTTCCAATGTTGGAAAGATCTACATTATTGCCAGCTTTGCTAATATCTTGGATCGAATCAGATGCATCGGAAGAAGCATTCGAAACGTTTTTCGACATCTTCTGAGCATCAGAACCGATTTCCGAAAGGTCAACTTTGCCAGCTGCTTTGTTGATATCGGAAAGAGACTTCGAAGAAGAATCGGCCATCTTATTGATGGACTTTGATGCTTCTGAAGCTTCCTTTTCGATCTTATCAAACTTGACTTTCTTTGCCGATTTATCAAGCTTATCAAATCCCTTAGCAGCATCATTAAGCTTGAGCGCTTTGTTCAGCTCATTAAGAGCCTTAATGACTCGGGTAACAGCAACCTGCAGATCCTTGTCATTAAGCTTAATCGACACAACTTTTTCATCGATACTAGCCATTGGTCACCGCCTTCCACGCCTCATTGGCGATCTTATCAAAAACCGGTCGCATGGCCGGGTTGATGTAGTCACGCCCCTGCACATATCCACCAGTGCCAGTTCCGTGACCGTATTGCAAAATCACTGCAATATTAACGCCATTGTTAATATTGGAATTAGTCCAAGTAATTTGAGCGCCGGATGAAGTCTGGGAAATATCGTAATCCCAACTATCGGCAGTTTTACCGGAATCAACCGGAGTGGCACGTTGAAGAGCATCCACTCCGGCTTTTCCGTATTTATCAAGTTTCCTCAAGTATTCGCGCTTCTTCAGCTTATTGAGATACTTGATGGTTTTATGGAAATCGCCACGAGACGATATAGTGATCGCGCTCATGGCGATCTCCTTTCTATTTTGACAAATTAGTAATAGAGCACCTCACCCGGATAGATCACATTCGGATTACCCGAACGGTATCCATGGATCTGCGTGTAGCTAACGCCAAGACGAGATGCGATCCTGCTAAGGGTATCTCCACTACGAACAGTCACACGTCGAGCACCAGAACTGGAAGAGGTTGAATAGCTTCCTCCGCCATAGGTAACGATCTGGCCGACATAGATTTGATTAATGTTTCCAGAAGGAACCTTCCAAGCGGAAAGCGGGTACTTGCCGTATCGAGCAGCGATGCTACTGATAGTTTCACCACGCTGAACTCGATGTGAGATTCCGGAGTAAGTTACTTTATTCTGATTCGTTGAAGTGCCAACGTTATAACGGCTATTGATGATGGCCTGCACCTTGTCATAGGTCCCAGAACCATAAGCTGTATCGAGATTAGTCTTTCGCTGAGGAAGGTTTCCAAACTCGCCACGAAGGGTTCGCGTTGCCAGATCATTATAGTCGATACCACTAGGCTTAGGAGTTGTGACTGTGGCCGTCGATCCAGAAGGATTAGCATACTTACGCCACGCAGTTCTATCGCCTGCAAAAATGTTCAAATCCAATCGACCTGAATATCCAGGTAAAACACCATTGGAAGTATACTGTCTCATTGCTTCGCCATAAGCTCCATACTTCCAAGGACTTGACTGGTATCCTGTCGGATTCATCGATGCATACTGAGCGACCCAAAGGCCAGCCCCAGCATTACGAGCTCCCTGAACCTGCCACACGGCTGAAGCCTGAACATATACCATTGGGGTTACGCCAGTACGAGCCTTCACTCGATTAACAAATCGAGTGGCCCAATCGGTATTACCCCAAGACGCATTCTGGTTCGATTCCCAGTCAAGCACCAGAACGGCTTTTCGAATATAACCAGCGGAATTATTAATAAAGAAATCGGCTTCAGCTTCAGGATTGCCACCGCCAGCATAGTGATAAATACCGATTTCCTTCCCAGTAGCCTGAGCATTGGCAATCTGAGTATTGGCTCTGGGATTGACATAGCTCGTACCCTGAGTGGTCTTCACAATAGCGAAATCAGCAGCTACTCGAGCCGTAACATCACTAGTCTGATAAGAGCTGACATCGATACCATTCAAATCAGCCAAAGCAACTGCTGGCATTGTAAAACCGAGAATCGCCAAAACCGAAGCGATGGTCATTGATAATCGTTTCTTATGTTGTTTGTTCATCATTACCTCCTTAGGTCATTTGAATAAACCTCCTATTAAATTATAAATCCTGGTCATGATGAACTCCTTTTAATTAAAAATAAAGGGCTGGTATCAATCACGATCCAGCCCTTTCAACTATCCAGCAGAAACCATACGAGCTCTTCGCTGAGCATTAAGATCGCGATACATTTGTGATGTACTTGCTTTGCTGCGTTTCTTACCGGAAGGATTACTTTTAATATTTGCCACATTAATCAGTGTAAGCAGGCGATTAAGATGCCATGTTTCACAAGGTTCAAACGGAATATTAAGCGCCGACATCCAATAATAAATGATTTCCGATGTGATGATTTCACGATTCGGACGATTCGGGCCGGTCTTTATAGTAGTAGCGGTTTGCTTTGAACTAATATATTCCACAATCTTTTCCAGTTGTTCAAGCACAAGATCCATTTCTACATTAGTTATATCATCTATAACCATCATCTTAGCATAACTACGAATCTCGTCTTGAGACTTTTCTTTCCGATCAAGAAAAGGTTTTTCAAATTTTGCTTCCCATTTTGAAACAGAAAGAAGTGAATGCTCGAGCCGAACAATTCTCGGCTCAACTTTAATGAATCGATCATTCTTTTCATCAAAGAAATCACCTTCGATATTCAACTCGAGCATTTCAACACCTTTCAGATTACTTGCTTGCGGTTGGAGCCGGAAGAGTCGCAGTGCCAACCTTTCGTGCATAAGAGCCCTGATTTGTCAGTTCCACGACGGTAATGACCTGTCCCGCGGTTCCGCTCACTTCGCCATTGGATGGGAAGTTGAGCCATCCACCATCAGACACACAAATGGTACCATAGGTGATTGTCGGCTTGGCATTAGCATTAGTGATCTTATAGCGACGAAGGTTGTTACCATTAACCGCTTCAGTCACGGTAACCGTCTGTCCGCCTTCACGCGCAGCAGCTGCCACGGTCAAAGTGCCAATGGCCGGAGCCGGAAGAGTCGCAGTGCCAACCTTTCGTGCATTAGCGCCCTGATTTGTCAGTTCCACGACGGTAATGACCTGTCCCGCGGTTCCGCTCACTTCGCCATTGGATGGGAAGTTGAGCCATCCACCATTAGACACACAAGCGGTATCATAGGTGATTGTCGGCTTGGCACCAGCATCAGTGATCTTATAGCGACGAAGGTTGTTACCTTCAACCGCTTCAGTCACAGTAACCGTCTGTCCGCCTTCACGCGCAGCAGCTGCCACGGTCAAAGTGCCAAGGGTTGGAGCTGCGGTAACGGTGACAGTGATTGTGGCTGTTACACCGGATCCATCTTTAGCGGTTACTGTAATATCAGCCGTACCAGCCTTGACGCCAGTCACAAGACCGGTGTCGGAAACGGTTGCGACAGCTTCATTCTTAGAAGCATACGTTACGGACTTATC
>ERZ808245.89-NODE-89-length-56462-cov-4.145975_pt1 | contig 56462 bp, 43 predicted proteins | sample MGYA00521243_ERZ808245 | MGnify/ENA primary metagenome ERZ808245 (study PRJEB31516, sample SAMN03275576) | gut metagenome | biome: mammalia-associated habitat; material: feces | host: Papio cynocephalus | place: Kenya | collected 2012-07-07 ... | reverse complement strand
AATTAAACACCATTTTCAAATATGTGCTAGATACTATAGCATATTATGTCAAGTTGTTTAATCCCCGCCTGTCATTATGAGCGACAGTCGAACCTTGAGTAACAACGAAAGGCGATGGAGTGTATACGACATCGTAATCTAGGCGGGATTAAAAAATATTATTATATTTACTTTACGTTTTGGGATTCCAACGTCTTCGCCGTTGCCCTACGGGTTCGACTGCACTGCGTTCCGCTCAGAATGACAAATACAAGGTGCACGTTATAAATAAAAATAGTATTGACTGCACGTTTTAGGATTCCAACAACCTATGTTGTTGCCCTGCAGGGGTAAGCGAAAATATAAAAAAGCATATGTACACTTAATACACATGCTTTTTATATTAAAATTATGCAAATTATAATAATTTGTAAATTTACCTGTTATCTTATTGTTGTGTAGCAGCAGAAGATGATGAAGTTTTAGCAACACCATTGATCCAGTCTGCGATTGCTTGAGCATTAGCAGTAAATAGTTTCAATAAAATCAACAATACAATAGTTACAACCAAACCAATAATTGCATTGATCATACGTTTCTTTGCTTCTTCACGTTTATCAGCACTTTCAGCCTTACTAAAGTTAACACCTAATACGATAGCATAAATAGAACCTGCTGTACCTACTAAAATAAGAATAGGAACTAACATACCATCTAGGATATCAACAACTGGTTTCATAACTCTATCAAAGAAACCGGTAGCATTGGTAATACCACTAGAAGAATCTGCTGCTATCAAACTTTTAAATCCCATGATTGATTGTGCTAAATTCATTAAAAACATTTGCATAAGTTTTTCCTCCACATTTAGTCTTATCTTACGTCAATATTAACACAATATTTGACTTATTTCAAATATTTTACACATTTTTTATAAAAAATATGAAAAATAATTGGCTTTAACTGATTTCATTATACATTAAATTATTGTTATTGGCAACTAACATAATAAAAAATATATTAAAATTGTTAAATTGATTTAATTTATTTGTAAAATTTTTAATATAAATATATACTACTAATGTAAATTTAATACTAAATTGTAAAGGTGAACTATGGAAAAAGAAAAGAAAGAAAAGACTTTTGCAGAAAAACTTGCAGGTGGAATGTTTAAGTTTTTATGTATGATAGTCGGGATTTTAGTATTGGCTTATGTCGTAGCATGTGTCATAACTCACAAAGCCCTAGTATTCGATATAAGCATACTTTCAAGTGGCACATTCTTAATAATAGCGGTTTTAGGTGGACTACTTGCAATACTATACATTTTAACCAAAATGATGAAATCTCCTTCAGACTCATCTAACGGCGCAAAAGTTAAAACTAAAGGCGGATTAAAGAAATATTATGATAGTCACTGGGTTACCGCTCAAGAACTTAAGACCAACCCTGACTTCAAATTCTGTTATTATGACAATCTTAAGAATACCACTAATATAGGTATCCTTATTAGAGCCGAAGTTGTAGGTAGTAGAATGTTGGTTAATATGTACAAGCCAATACATACACTTGTTATTGGTACTACTGGTACTGGTAAAACAACACAGTTCGTTAACCCTACCATTCAAGTATTTAGTGAATCAAAAGCCAAACCTTGTATGGTTATTACCGACCCTAAAGGCGAGTTGTATAGTTTCCACAGCAACAAACTTAAAAAACAAGGTTACAGAGTTCTAGTATTCGACTTAAAAGACCCATTTAACAGTACTTGTTGGAACCCTATGACCCGTCCATACGAATTTAATGAAAGAGCAAGAAATCTAGAGAAAGAAATTCTAGTACACCGTGGTGATGACCCACGTAAATATCCAAATTTAAGATTAGCAAGTAATCAATATTTCTCCGAGTGGTATGAATTTAATGGCATAGCATTCGCAGATATGAATACTGTTAAAGCCCAAATTAATGGTTTAAGACAACAATTAAAAGCCGAAGCAGTAGAAGACTTAAAAGATATAGCCATGACACTATGCCCTGTATTAAGTAAGTCAGACCCTATATGGGAAAGTGGTGCTAAAGACTTTATTTTTGCAGTTATGCTTGCAATGCTTGAAGATAGTGAAAATCCTGCTTTAGGTATGACTAAAGAGAAATTTAACTTCTACAACGTAGCAAAAATTGCCAATTTAAAAGATAATGACCCATTCAACCCTATGAAATCACTTACAGATTATTTTGCTGGACGTGATCCATTAAGCCAAGCAACACAACTTGCCAACCAAGTTATTACCAATGCTGACAATACTAAAAAATCATATATGGGTATTGTTTCTGATAGACTTAACTTATTTAGTGACCTTGGTGTATGTTATTGTACTCACACCAATGAGATGGATTTAAAAACATTTACCGATCAGCCAACTGCACTATTTATAAAAATACCAGATGAAAAAGTTACTAGACATGCTATAGCAAGTATGTTTATTAGTCAGTTATATAAGATTCTTGTTAACTCTGCCAACAAAAATGGTGGTGAGTTAAAACGTACAGTATATTACATTCTAGATGAATTTGCTAATATGCCTGCTATTCAAAACTTTGAAACCATGATTACTGTTGCACGTAGTAGAAAAATATTCTTCCTACTTATGCTTCAATCATATGCCCAACTTGCTATTAAGTATGACGAAAAAGTCGCAGCAACTATTCAAGACAACTGTAACATTCATATTTATATCGGTAGTAACGATCCTGATACACAAAAGAAATTTAGTGACAGATGCGGTACTATAACAGTTGAAACAGAAAGTACTACAACATCAAAAGGTAAAAAAGACGAACAAAGCACTACAACAACAAGTGTCAATATGGATTCTCGTCCACTTATCTACCCTAACGAACTTGGTAGTCTAAAAGACGAGTTAATCGTATCTATATTAAAACAAAATCCTATTAAGGTAAAAACCACTCCAAGTTATAAACCTGAAGCACAAAGAATATATGATATGAAACCTGCACCTGACGAATTTGTAATACCAAAGATGTTGGACGAAAAGGCTATTTACTACGATATTAAAGAACGTAATAAGAAAATTCTTAATCCACAAGGTCAAGGCGACCAATTTAATTCATTTGGTGGCGGAAACACTGATTTTGGAGATTTTGATATTTAATAAACACACAAAAAACAACAACGAAAAATCGTTGTTGTTTTTTTATATCCTTTACAGCATATAGTTAAAAAATGGCTATATTTACTACAAAAATACTATCATATGCAAATTATTAATATGTGTTTTTATCTACAATTAAAAATTTAACAATATAAAATTTTATATTAAAAATAAATTATTTTTGAATAGTATGCTGATAAATTATCTACAATGTAAAAAATTTAAACCAACAAAACACATATTTTAATTGTTATTTACTTAACATAATAGTAAAAGAAATAACTTAAAATATATTAAATTATAATATATATTATTTGGCAAAAAAAAATTGATATGCTAAAATTTAGTTAGTAATTGTCAAAATGCGAAATATTGTCTTAACAAAATCGCAAATGTAGGAGTTAACATATGAGAAAATTTAGTTGGAATAAATTTTTAAACATATCAATAGCAGTTCTTATAATTTGTACATTGGGGGTAATCCTTTACCTTTCTTGTTTCTACAAACCTAAAGACACTGCAAAAGCAGAAGAACTTGTTACTGGTGTACCTTTCAAAATAGGTATTGCCAAACGTAGTGCCAGTTCGTTAAAATCCAATCATTATAGTTATACCGAAGATGAGAAAGTATACAATGGTGACTTGGAGACTATCGAAGACGGTGCTTTTGTTATGCTTAAAAACTATAAGAGTGAGCAACAATTAATTAATTCATCTTCATCTACTGCTCCTATTGAGAATGCATATGTAGCCTTTGGTGCACAAGAAGAAGGTGTGTTACTACCTAACCTTATTGTTACACTTAAAGTAAATGGCGAAGACATAAGACTTAACGATGTTACTATCTACGAAACCGAGAATTTACCAGACAACAATACCGAAGCACGTTATTGGTATGGCTACTTTGATGGTAAAGACTTAACTACAAAAGATGGACGTACAGTATCGGGCGAAGGTCTTTATGAATTCCAATTCGACTATGCAGTATGTGTAGACAACAAAATAGATACCGGTAAAACATACAAATACTCATTCTACATACTTGACCAAAACCAATACGACAACTACCCTGTTTTCAACAGTTCGGCTGTACAAGGTAAAAATGACAATTCCAACATAGTTCAATATTATTACAACTTTACTAAAGATACTTTACCTACATTAACATTTGACGCTTCAAGATACAATATCAGATATGTAAGAGAGAAGAATAAAGAAACAGATTCAGTTACTTCTTCATTTGAAATAGATACTAGTACCAAAGAAGGTTATTTAACTTTAACCAAGACAGTTAACGGCGAAAGCAAAAATCAAAGAATTAGAATAGTAAAAAATGAAAATGACGAATATATGACTACCCTAACCTTTGAAGACCTAGGTACATATAATTTTGAAATCAGATATCTTGTTAATATTTCTACTGGTACTAAATCCGAGTTTGTAGTTACAGAAGATATTTTTGCATATGACATAAAAGACAAAGATGCCAATGGTAATAACAGATATGAAAATGGTGATAATCAAAAAGGTAGAGCAAAATTACATATATTCGGTGTAAAAGCATATTTTAGTAAAGATGGCAAAACCGAATTAAAACATGAAGATACTAAAGCAGATATTACAAGTTTATTATATGATACATATACTAAAGCCCCAGAAATAATGAATCCTGGATTCATGAGCACAAAAACATATAATACTGCAGACGGCACAATCAATAACCCATTATTTACTTTAGATGGGGAAAACCGCATATATAATTTTAATTATCCAAAAACCAATATGCCTACAATTAGTTTTGATTGCTATGGTACATATTCTATTAATGGAGACCGTCCACAATCTGTATATCGTGTGTACACTGATAGTCAATTCTCCGTTCCTGCAACAAAAGGTTCGGGTTATATAACTAAAGACACTAGTCTTGATAATACTGGTTATTATGAAGTTATAATTGCTTACACATACAATGATTACACAGATACTAATGCTGGCGGAAGTAACACAATACATAAACAAGCATTTGTATTCCAGATACATAATTCTACACCAAGTCTTACCCTTAACAGAGTAGACGATGGTAGCGAAATTAAAAATGAATCATTTGTAAATGCTGGCGTATCTGCCACATGGACAGATGCTACATACTTTGAAGCACCTATTAGTGCTACATATACAAAATATGATTTTAATGGTAATGTTCTTGCAAGAAATATGCCAGTAACAAAAGACCAAGTTATAGGCGATGGCGAGAGCGGTAAATATGAAGTCAAGATATATCTTAACCGAGACAACACCGCTGGTAACGAACCTATAAATATAGGTTATAAGTACGTAATTGATAAAGACCCAATATCAAACATTAATATTAATCCTATTTATGCTAGAAAGAACCCAATTACAGGTTCGGTAATAGGTTATGCCATTTCAAACGACAGAAATGAAGTTGATATTAGTAATTCATTTATCATCAATCAACCATTTACATTAACATATTCAAAAAAGCCTAGCGGTGCAAGTATCAATACCATATACTACAAGATACCATTTATCGCTAACAGTAATGCAGGTAGATTATTTACCAACGATTCAAAAGAATACATTGAAACCAACTATATGATAGATGTAGACAATATGGATGGCGGAAGCCCTTACAATTTTGACTACTCTTCCCTAGACACTGGACTTATATCAAGCGAAAATGCATTTCTAGATGATGTATCCAATATTTATGTATTTGAATTAAAAGACGAAGCAGGCAACACAGCATCTAAATTTATGATTTATGATTTAACCAAACCATATGTTATTGTAGATACTGACCTAACTAAAGATGGAATACAAAATATAGAAAATCCATACGGAATTATTACAGATAAAGCCCAAATCACTTGGGGTAATTATAAATCTATCAGAATAAATGCCACTGTTACTGACAATCGTATTAACAATGCAAAAATGCAAAACATCATAGAAAGAGCAACAGGATACTTCTCATTAGTAAATAACACATATTTCTTAAATGTTAGAATTAATAATGTTTTATTTAATCAAGGTTCTAATAGTATTAACCTTACTAATCAGACAAATGTTATAATATACCCTACTGCTCCAGATAATGCGACATATGTAGAACGTTTCTTCTCTGGTGACGATAAAGTATATACATATCAAATATCTGATGCATCAAATATCAAGAGTTTAACTAATATAAGCAATAGTAATACCAAGAAAGGCTTTGTACGTATGTTCCTAGACAATGCTCAAGGTATTATGTATGCTAATTTCAACAACACTAATGGCACATCAAATTATGAAGATGTAATATCAGGAACAATTAATGCTTCCGAATTAAGATTTACATATTTACCTGGTGACGAAGGAAGTTCGTACCATGTAAAAGAAATTACTTATAGTTATTATGAATTTGACCCAGAAGCATATAAGGAAATTACTAGCGATTATATTGACACATACAATACAAATACACAAAATGGTGTTCCTTATCCTACATATCCATTTAAAAAGACACCATCATTAAGCAATGCTAAATTAAAAGTAGACAATAGTGCGCTATCACTACCTTCTCCACGTGTATGTACAGAAATTATTAACCAAACAAGTGAAGATGGTAAAATAAAAACTAAATTAGGTTTCTACGTAATTAAACGTGAATATGACAAAGTTGAAGGTGGGGATTACAGCAAAGATGGTGTAATTAGATATTATACATATGTTGTAGACCGCACAGGTATTATTGAAATCGATACAAATGTTGCCGATGAAAATATTTATCAATTTACCGGCACAGTTCCAGATATGTTATATCAAACAGGTTCTGGTATCGTATTTGATTTCTCTAACCCAGTAAACAATGTTTATGATACATACTACACTGCCCTACAAATTCAACAATACTTAAGATATTCAAAAATATCTGACAATCCATCAATTACAATTGTGGATACAAACAAATTACCAGTAACAGTTAATTTACCTTTAGATAAATATAATACAGATTACACTTTATTTAACTCAACTGATTCTAATTCTTACAGATCATATACTACCGAAACAACAAAAGAAAATTCATATGGGTTTGGCTTAAAAATGCGTATAAGCACTAACAGCGACCAAACAATTATATTCGACAACACAGAATCTGTAGTTAATATAAATACAACATATGTAAATTCTACAATACATAACAATGTATATGCAATATCATTAATTCATGAAGGCGAATATGATATTAAAATCTGGGACTCTTCTGACAATAGATCATCAGTATTATCTGGTGAAAAAGAAGCGGAATACAGAAATTATTATAACTTCAAATTTAAAATCACTCACCAACAACCAGAAGGTCAATTCTATAGCAAATACAATGACAATGCACGTACAGATATGATGCTAGACCTTGTTAATAATGGTGAAACTAATGGTATTCAATATAGTACATTTAAGAGTATTAACAATGACTCATTAAGATTTAGATTTAGAAAGAATGAAGACCAATATAAAGCAGTAATTAATCCTGACAATATTGTTATTACAAAAACAGTTAATGGCAATGTAACTACCCTAGTTAATGGTACTAGACCATCTGATGATGTTATGACATTTGTACCAGACTATACTGGTAGTGAAACCGGATATTATATAATCACTATTTATGATGAAGTAGATTACAAAAACAGTAACAAGACATATTTAGGCGGTTCTGGTACAACTCGTGATTATATGTTGGCTAAATCACAAAATATTACTTACACAGTAGTTTTACAATATATAGGTAACGAAAGCGATTATGTTATTAATGTTACTGAAAATGGAGTTCAAAAGACCAAGAACTTCTTTAAGAGTACATTTAATATTACTCTAGACCGTATCAAACCAACTTACAACTATCAAAGATTAATTGAAGACGATAACAAAAAATTTAATGCAAGTCGTTTACTAAATCAAGAACAGATGGATAATTATTTCTTTGCAGTTGATAGTTCATTTACTTTTATACAAAACAGTGCTTTAGGTGGCACACAAGATTCTAGCGAATTCTTCTATAGAAAATTAGACACTAATCAACATGCATACCCTGAATATTATAAGACTTATACACCTGATGACGAAAATTACTATACTGAAGGCAATTCAAGTCATATAAGATTCTCGGATAGTGATTCAACATTTACAAAAGACACTATAGGCTATCATGATTCCAATGACGGCTCTACCAACAAGATTATTAATATCTATGACTTATTAAGCACAGAAGGATATTATGAAATAGTAGAACGTGACGAAGCCGGCAACTATAGAGTATATGCCCTATACTACAACCCTAACGGCAAAATTAATCAAATTCACTTTGATTACAATGCAAAACTTCAATCCGAAAAGACTTCTGGATTGCTTCCAGATACCAAAAACGGATATATAAATTCTGCCGAATTATTGGGTAATAACCTTAACTTTACAGGTATTGATGGTTCTAACGATTATTTCTATAAATGTATCATTACTTATGGTACATCTACCGTAACTTTAATTAATAATCCTAATGACAACCTTGAACCTACATCTTGGGAAGGATTCCTAAAGAAAATCAATGATGCACTTGAATTTACAAAAACAGTTACTAAATCAGGTCACAAAGTAATTATTACATTCGTTAACCGTTTAAGTGATGATTATGTAATCACTTATAGAGTTCCTGGTGACAGACTAGAACCAATAATTGAAGATGTATCTTCAACACAATTTACTATTACTATACCTAATGACAACGATAGCACATATATTAAAGAATTCCACGTATGGAAATTTATTAATAGTACATGGGTAGAACAATCACAAGATTCATTGGGTAACACAATTATTAAATCTTATTCGACCGGCACAAGTCTTCAAGGGGCTAAATACACCTTTGGACTAGGCGAATTTAGATTCCAATTAATTGATATATTTGACCGTGGTAAAGACCTTGAATTATATCCACCTTACTACAAAGGTATGGGTGTTAATGATGTAAGAACAATCAATTATGGCACATCTATTACTGATAATGGTGTAGTTAATACCGCTAATAATGTAACATTAAAATATCAAACCAATTTATACTTAATTTCTATATATCTATACGATAGTACAAGTGGCACATACAACATAATTAACACCGCAGACTATGCTGCTAATGGTATTATAGAACAAAGTTTAAATAATGGCGTAAGAACATTATTATTCCAAAACAATGCTAAAAATACCATAAGACAATTCAAAGTTGAACTTATGGTTGAAAAAACAAAGACTCTATACACAGAGATATTTGCGATTAACAAAACTCTACCTGAAATTGAACTTCGCAACCAATCAGGTGGTAAACTTATAAGTTCAAGTAATTCTAAAGATCCAACCATACATACAGAAAACTTCTACATTACTTGGGATAAAGATTATAAGTTTGAAGCCAATGTATCATTGTTACGTACTTATACCGATAATAGTGGCAAACAACAAACCGAACGTATTAACAATATCGCTAATGGATATGAAGTTAACTTACCTGGTACATATACAGCAACAATTAGTAATAGTTTAGGATACTCTGACACTACCCTTAACATTTACTTTAAATTAGTATCTGGCGAGATAGTAGTATATGATGTTATTCAAATTAATAATGGTGTAGAAACTATATTAAGACCTTCACCAAAAACAACTACATATTTAGATGCTGGTACAGGTAGCACAAAAATATTGTATAGTTATTATGCATTAATGGATTACAACAACCCACAAGGCTCTGATAAATACATAGAAATTCGTGCTAACAAAAACAAAGGTATTGAATGTGAATTAATTGAATCTACAATAGACAATGAAGATTCTATACTTAAAAAGAAAGTATATAAAGTAGTAGGTAAAAGTAATTATGGATACGAAAGATATATTCAAATCGTATTCGTAGATAAAGTTAATGAAGCCAATGACCTTGCATTAACAAATATTAGTGCATTATACCCTTCAGACGATGCTGGTACATTAACATCTTTACCATTAAGTAGTGATGTTAAGACTAATGTTAATAAACTAATACTTACTTGGAAAGCATATAATACTACCGAAAACAATTTAACAGAGTTAAGGGGCAACTTAATATATGCTGACTACTACTTCAACGGAAACTTTGTAAAAACAATTTACGATGAAGTTAATGATACCAACACCTTAACATTAACCACTGCAGGCATACATCGTATCAAATTATATGATTTAGCGGGTAATATACAAAACTTCGGTTCGGTTAATGAAATGACAATTAACTTGGTTAACAATGTATTATTTAAAGTAAACAATGAAGAACCAATTAATAACCAAATATTTAACGGTAATGTCGAAATTGAAATTACTAATAGATACTTATACTACTCTGACCCAACAATCACTGCAACTTTAAATGGAAAAGAATTCACTCCAGAAAAAGTTGGAACAAGTTTCTATGAATATAAGTTTATGAATCATGGATATTATGAAGTAACAATTACAACCAAAATTACTCAAAACGAATCTGTAACTACTAAATATTGTTTCACCATAATTAATCCAAACATTGCTTTACCATGTTTCAGCATTCCACAAAATTCTAACTTTACAGTAATTCAAGTATTCAAGCAAAACTCTGATATTACACACAATCTAGAAAGTCTAAATGAATTATGGATAAGTCCAGAAAGTTTAGGTACTGGTAATTATACAATTACCTTATCTAAATACAACGAAACACTTAACAAAGATGTTGAATTTACTTTCCAAGTATGGGTAAACAACGAAATACCATATGTATATAGTTCAATACCATTTGGAACAGGCTCAACAAAACAGATTGTTATTACTTACAACCCAAAAATCATTTATGACCAAATAGGTGTAGGATATATAGCAATTACTGGTATGTCTAATATTAATATTACAGCAGAAAGTCCAAACGAAATATCTTCTATTACATTAACCGAAAATAGAGAATACTGGATTCAAATATTCAGTGCGGACAATAAATTAGTCAATTCATATAAAGTAACAAAACAAGAACCACTTAATACAACTTCTATTATTATTATAGTAGTATCATCTGTGGTAGTTGTGGGATTGATTGTAGTATTTATTGTTATTAGACGTCACTTGAAGTTTAGATAAGATTAATATATTTAACAAAAAAGTCTTAAGGAAAACCCTTAAGACTTTTTATTTCTATTAAAATTTCACTTTTATTGATTAATTTCAATTACTATTTAATATGTTAATATTATATTAATAATTATTATATATAATAAATATTATTGAATTTCACAATAATCAACTACATTTTTAAGTTCATACATAAGAAAATTTTTAATTTGTGGTTCTAATTCTGCACCAGCATAAACAATTGTAGTTACATTATTTTTCTTTATATCTTCAAACATTTTTAATATTTCTTCTTGCACAACTTTATCTAACTTAACTTGTGAACCAATATTATCACAATATACCGCTTCTAAAGCCCTATAATAGGCTTCAAAGGCATTAACAACTATAGTTACAGTATTTGTACAAGATAGTCTTTTAGCCCTGTTAAAAGCCAAATTATAGCAACAGTAAATATCTTTATATAGTTTAAATGGTGATACAGTCGCATAAATCTTATCAGCAGTAGATACATGACTTGTTTTGTCATATGCAGAAACATAGAATCTAATACCGCCATCAATAGACTCAAACATATCTAGGGCATTATAATCACCCATAAATAATGCAATATCGCCCAATTTAAACTGTCTATCTCCTACAACAACATTGTTTAGTGGTTGTCCATTAGGCATATCTTTGTTAACACTAATAATTTCTGTAACCGAACGTGGTCTATCTGATACCACAAGTTTAGCATTGGCTACGACTTCATCGCCAGTCTTTAATCCATATCTTTTAATTAATGAACCATGTATAAATACATCTTTATTAGATGTAGCATAATTATCTACTCTAATTACCCCAACATCGCTTGGTAATATTTCTACTAGTCCTTTAACTTGTTCTGGCTCGCCAGAGTCATAATCACATGAAGGCATATTGGCAAAAAAGTTAACTGACTCATATGGTTGATATTCAATATGTGAATCTGCATTCAACTCATTAGGTATTAATAATTCAACTAAATCATTTATTTTTACTTCACTTTTATTAGGTCTACCTTTTTTAGTAGATGGTACATATGGAGATGCTTCTCCTTTCAATATCTGTAAACTTTGATTAATCAAATCTTCTTTCTTGCGTGATGTAGGTGATCTAACACCTATTTTTCGAGCCAAATCTCTTAATTCGTGAATTCTTAAGTTGTTAAGTGTAGTTTCGTCCCATTTGTTATTGCTCATATAAATCTCCTATTTAACAATTATAACCAAATACCTATCACTTTGCAACGAAAAATAACTAACTTAAATTACCACTTATTACAAATTAATTATAATACATATGTGTTTTTACTTACATCAAAAACTAAAAATCACTATTTTCATCAACTAAATAATCAAATCCCCTGATGTGGTTTTTATAACTCTCATAATATTAACTTCTTCGCCAGTACTTACATCTATATATACATAATAAGTATAATCTTTCCAAGTGCATACAAATTCATATGTTAAAGTCTCACCACTATACTTATTAGGTATAAGTGCATAATTACGTTCGTTAACGGTTAATGCTTTGCTTAAATTGTTTTGTGCTTTATCAAATGTAACATTAATGTTACTTAAATCACGTTCAACATGATTATACCAATAATTTTTACCTTCTAAAGCAATTACTCCAGCACATTTATCTACTTTAACTTTTACTAAATCCGGATAATATATTACATGATTGATAATAGGTGCCAAGTTAATATAAACAATGTTATTGTTCTCTGCATACCATACTTGATATACATTGTCATATCCTAAACTTCTTGCTAAAGTCTCTGCCATATCTATACATTGATTAAGGTCATATTTAATTGTGTTACCATTACTATATCCTGTAATATCAACTATTTTACCACCCATTTTACTAACCTGCACAAATAATGTACGATTATCTGCTTCAACACTAAAATTGTAGGTATAAAAATTGCCGTCACTTTCTCCAACATATCTAATAGAAGTTACATCAAGCATAGTTAATTGTGTCATAACTATATCAGATGCTTGTTCTTTTGTAATTTCATTATTAGGTAAACCTTTTATTTCTTTATTAACTACCGAATCAGCAAATGGTCCATCATATATGAGTGTAGGAACTTTAGAATTATCACTGTTTACTAGTCCCGCATCAAACGATGATTTATCTCCATCAGAAAAATTAACATCTTTTAATATTTTATAATCGAATTTTAAAGAAGAAATATGTTCGTTGTACGCAACCATCAATCTTTGACTTTCACTGTGTAAGTCATTAATTGTTTGATAATCATAATCACTAAATAATTGATTATTATTAACTTTTGTTAACAAACTATATACATAACCACCCAATTTATTAACAAAATCATTAACATTTTTAATCTTGGTATTACTTATGGGCAACATAGATAGATTATTATTTGCCATAGTACAATTACCATAAAGATTGGTTAAAACTTCACGTTTTGTGGTAGTGGAATTGGTAGCAATTAATTTACTCATATCTACTTCAATATCGTTGATATTGCTACTTAATTCGTAATAATTACGTTTATACAAATTTTCTAATTGATTCGAATACGTATTAGTAGTAATTATAAAAACAATTAACGCTGCAAAAACACTTAATAATGTTATTCCCATCACAACCGATAATGTTATTATTATGCTTTTATTTTTCATATTAACTCCAATAAAATACTGTTATAAAACAATGGCATCAAAATATTTCTATCAATCAAATACATTTTATATCTAAAATTACACTGCAAAAATATGTCCACCTATAGTAACGACTTGTTTACGTGACCATATCCAACTAGATGTAGCAGTATTAGGGTTAAAGTAATACAAACTACCATAACTAGGGTCCCAACCGCTTAATGCATCTTGTGCTGCCTGATAAGACTCCGAATCAGGTTCAAGATTAATCTGTCCATCATGAACTGCTGTAAAAGCCCATGGTTGATATATTACACCATAAATGGTATTAGGGAAATCTGGACTAGCCACTCTATTAAGTATAACCGCACCAACAGCAACCTTTCCTACATATATTTCTCCACGCGCTTCAGCATGAATACACTTTGCAAGTAGATACAAATCATTACTATTACGAGAATTAAGACTTACACCTATAGCCTGTGCAGTAGCATAATCCACTTCACCAGTCTGTGATAATCCATGTACTCGTTGAAAATACATAATCGCATTCTGGGTAGCCGTATCATTAACACCTGTTATAGCACCATCATAGTATCCCCAATCTTTAAGTCTTCTTTGCACTTCATACATATCTGGTGCATAAGCATTAACCGACATAACCGAACTATCTTTAAAGAACGAATTATATATACATACCCCTAAAGTAGTAAGTATTGTAATGCATGACAAAATTACAGGAATAAATACTTTTTTAACCATAACATCTCCTTTTCTGTTAATTATTGACCACTTTTTGACAATTAGTCAAAGAACTTGTTAATAAGTTCTAATATTTTGCTTTTATATACAATATTGTTTTTATCTACATTTTTAGCATTTAAAAAGCACAAAGGCGGATATACGACACACCACCAATTATCTCCTTTTGCTTCTCCCAGATTAACTATAATTGCATCATAAAAATCCGATTCTAATACATATTCGCCATATGCTCTAGTAGGAAAATATTCTTCATTAATCATTATTTTTGAAGTGTAACTAAATCCATTATCGGTCAAGATATTGTCACATAGATTTTCCATATCATTAATATTTTCGTCTATCATATCGACCACTTCATCAAAACTATTACATTGAGAAACTAGTGGTGTAAGATAATTAACCAAATCGTCTTTTATGGTATATTTAATATTTTGATCTATTCTAGAATTGCTATTGGCTCTTATATGTATACGTAAATATTGTTCTTGCGTAGTTGAATTACTACCACACCCTGCTAATAAAAATATAGATACAATTGCAATCATTATTGATATAAGTTTTTTCATACTATTAACTCCATAGTGTATTATTGACAGTATTTTTAAATCAAAACAATAATTGATAAAATAATTAAAAAACTATGTCAGATTAAATTACTCTGTTTCTAATTATTAAAACAAAATCAATCACACATATTTAATAAAGCCGTATAATTTATTCTTTTAATAACTATATCAAAACAAAAAAAAGCCAAAGCAAAATTGCTTTGACTTTTTGGATTAATGGCGACCGAAATTTATTGCATTAAAATAATACTTCTTTTTGTCTATATACAACTAGTTTTTCTCCACCTTGAAGTGGTAATTCAATATCTGGGTTTTGTTCTAGCAAACTATCTGGATTAATATTTAATAACTTTGATATATCCCATATAGTTTCATTAGGTTTAACTATATATATTGTTAACACGCTTAAATTATCTGGTTTTTCTTCTGTTTCTGTAATTTCAGTAATTACCGCTTCTGGGTTAACCGAATAGAAATCAGCATAAACAAATAATGTAGCACTTACATCTAAATCTTTACCACGTTTGGCTTTAGCAGTTACTTCCCCTAAAGACAAATTAACAATAGGATAATATTTTTCGTCCACGTCAACATTTTCTCTTAATGAGAATGGCATTTCTACTAACATTGAGTATGTATTATTGGTTTCCTTATTCAAATACATAACAGTTGTACTTGCCACACCTTCTAGCACAAACATTCCGTCTTCGACATATGCTGATGCCACAGTTACTGTATTACAACAAGTTCCCAACACTTCATCTACAGCATTATCTTCACTTTCGACATTACCACTAACTTTACCTTCAAAATTAATGTGTCCACCACAAACTAAAGTGTTAAATGACTCGGTGCAAACATTTAAGTAATTATCTGTAGAGAATGCATCATCTATTACTTCTAAAGTATTCTGATTAAAAGCATAGCCAGTATATTCATATGGAATATTAAGATTAACCACTGCAAAATCAGTATCAATATTAGTAGTTATTTTAATTAATGAATTATTAATATCTAGCATACTTTGTATACAACTATTCTCTTGTAATTGTTCTAAAGCAACTTCTTGGCTAAAGTCTACTTTCACCTGATGAGTACGTAACACATTTTGTTCGCCACTTGTTACATAACAAATATCAATATTAGCGCCACCAACCACTACTGCATACTTTTCCATTGGAGTGACACTTTCAATATATGGAGAGCATGATACTTCCAATACTTTTTGAATATTGTCTTTAATTTCAATATCGTAATTACTTTCAAATTTATTATTTAGTACACCTACAAAGTTATAGGTATCTAATGTGGCTGTATTAGTAAAAACATTGCCACCTTCTACATTAACAAGTGCATTAAGTTCGGTATTCTTAATAATATCTATAGTAATCTCTACTATAGCAACAATTTTAATATCATTGCCATTAATTGATGTATTAACATCTACTACGCTACTATTAACAATTGGTGTCGCTTGACTACACATATTATCATTAGAGTACTTTTCTTTAAAATCAGCAGTATAATCCAAGCCACTAACAACACCGTCAGCATTCTCATATATTACTTGAAAATTAACATTACCACTAAAGTTAATATCTTTATCAACTGCTTCACTAGAAGTAATAAAACTTTTCGCATGAGCACATAGTACTTTTCTTATTTCGCTTTCATCATTGGCTGGTAATTTACATTCAATTACTGCCTGTGTAACCCCAAGTTTAATTCTTTCCGAACTAACCACCCTTTCAAACTTTGGTTCTATCGCCATAAAAAATCCCCCGTTTTTTATTTTTACGTTAGTATTCTACTTGCGAAAATAAAAAAATATGACAACTTTTTAAAAGTTATCACATTTCGTCCAATTATTTAATTATTTTTTTGTAACTAATATCCCCACACAATACATCATTATATGAATAACTTGTACGTTCAAGTTCCACATTCTCTTTAGGTTTAATCACAAACATACTAGGATACACACTTTCTATTATACCATTAAATTTAACAATCTTTTTTCTACCTTTATTAACTATTAGTCTAATATCTTGCCCTTTTAATTGCATAATCTCATCTTTAACATTTTGTAATTTCTCTACACTTGATACCAATAATACACACCTTTACTTTTTTACTATTATTGCCTTAACAAAATTTTTTATACAAAAAAACACCCAAATAGTATTATACCATTTGAGTGTTTAGAGAAGTTAACTTAAATATTATTCTTCATCGTCTCCTTCATCATTATCTTCGTCTTTATAGTCATCTTCGTCTTCTTCATCTTCTTCGTCGTAGTCACTATCGTCCATATCTAAATCTAGATCATCAAGATCATCATCTAATTCTTCGTCTAGGTCCTCTACGTCATCGAAGTCATCTTTAAAGTCGGCATCAAGGTCTTTAGAGAATGTAGAATCAAGTTCTTCATCAATTTCTTCATCTTCATCGTTAGTAGGCAATAAATCAAGATCATCGTCTTCATCATCTTTGTCTACATATTCACGCCAATCAGGCTCATCGTCATCTTTACTGGTAGATAAATTTTCTTCCATACAAGACGAACACATAGTTTCACCTTCATTGATATAATTAACATGACAAACAGGACAAAGTTCTAGTTCGTCATCATAAATTTCTAAATCATCGTCGTCTATTGCCCCGGCTTTCATTTCTTGTTTGCAAACATCACAATATTTATCTTTTTTCAAAATATAATTAAGTTCACATCTTGGACATTTTATATAGGTCTGTTTTTTAACCATATTTCCCATGTTCTCCTAACATTTATTAGTGTTAAAATAAGTATATGAAACATATCTTTTTAACGCTAATATATTATAGTTAGATATTATTATCTTGTAAACAATTTTTAATCATAAAATATTTTATTTTTTTACTATTATGCACCTTCAATAAGCATTTTGTCTGCAACCAAGGCTATAAACTCACCATTTGTTGGTTTTTCATTGTTAGAATATACTCTTATTCCGAATAATGCATTAATATTTTCTATCTTACCCCTATTCCAAGCAACTTCAATAGCATGTCTTATCGCACGTTCAACTTTTGATGCTGTGGTCTCAAATCTTTCTGCGATACTTGGATACAATTTTTTAGTAATACTATTGATAATTTCTGGATTATCTATAGCCATCTTTATGGCTTCCCTTAAGAATTGATAACCTTTAATATGTGCAGGTATACCAACTGTTATGAATATATTGGTAATTTTTTCTTCAAGTTGTCTATTACGTGGTTTAACATTTTTAATATTGTTAACCGACTTATCAATCATAACTGAACTTGTCTTTAATTCCATAACTCGTGATTTAAGAACATTAACATCACATGGCTTAATCATATAATAATCAGCGCCATACTGTAATGCTTTGTTAATAAAGTTATCATTACTTAAAGCAGACAATACCAATATTTTTGGTCTTGTTACTAATCCTTGTTTGTTAATGGCTTCCATAAATTCGTATCCATCAATGTTGGGTAATACTATATCAGTAATAATTACATCTACTTCATTTTCTTTTATATAATTAAGTGCAGAAATTGCATCTGAAAAATCTGCAACCACGTTTAACTCATTTGTGTTTAATTGTTGTTTAATACTTATTCTCATTTGTTCGTTGTTATCAACTATAATAATTTTTGTTTTTTCTATGCTCTCCATTTTCACATCTCCATAATTTTTATTTTATCTTGGGTTTTATCCCGCCGAACAATTAAAATTATAGCATCATAGCCAACATAAGCCATTTAAAGTACTTTGAAAACTTTGTAAGTAAAACTCTATTAAGATGGTTTTTGTCAGTAAAATGTCGAAAATGACGTCATTATAATAAAAAACCGCCGCATATACAGAAATTTCATTCTTTATATACAAAAACTATGTAATTTAACAATATACTAAAAAATAGGTTAATTAAGCCACTTTTTTAAAATTTAAACCCTTTCATTGTAAAATAAAAACTAATTAACCAAAAAAACTATGAATTTTTAATTATAGATATTTTAAATCGACTAAAAAATACAAATATAGTGTTAATTACTCATTCTATATTAAACTTTTACAACGATATTTAATATAAAATATAAGTAATCAATTTACATAAGGGAGAAGCGATGACAACATTTAAAAAGACTATTGTATTAAATAATCCTACAGCCAGCAATTATAATGGTAGTGCAATACTTACATTAACATTAGATAATAACTGTGTCTACGGGACTATAAAAACTTTTAACATAAACAACCACAGCAATCTAGTACTAGGACTAGCACAAAACAACAAACAAGTATTTAAACAAAACATTAATTTAATTAACAATAATACATATAATTTTAGAATTAATAACATAGATCTTAATCAAAACATAACTTGTGTATTGGTAGAAGACCAACCTACAAAAGTTATTCCTTTAATATGGGGAAGCGATGATAGAAGTATATTAAAAGATGAAATTATTGATAACCTTAATATTTTAAAATACGATAATAAAAGTACTGTTAATCAAAACTATGTACAAGATAACATATCGACACTTGAAGAACCATCGTCATATAAAAATAACACTAACGACACCCAAGAATTAAACGAAGTCGAAGAAGTAGACGATACTCAAGAATTGTTTGAAAGTAGCGATGAAGAAATTGAAGAAGAAATCAATAATAATCTTGAATTCGATGATGAATCTATCCAAACAGATTATCAAGAAGACAATATGCCACAACTTAATCCATATGGACAGAAAAATGATGGTATATCAAAAGTATTAGCCAATAAAAACATTATTGAACAAGAACTTGAAAACACACCCTTACCCGACAATGTAACTTTCTATGAGGCATTAAGTGAACAGATAGAAGACTTATTCAACAAATACCCTGCCGAAACCAATCTAGAAAATTTAGTTCCTAATAGTAAATGGGTCAAGATTGATTATGAAAATGATGGAAATTATTATGTGTTGGGATTAATATATGAAGACATAACTCTAAAATATATATGTTATGGTGTACCTGGTACATATAGTGAGATTGCACCTAATGGGCTAGACAATTATAGTCAGTGGTTGCCTACAGATATTGACAATCCTACTGAAGAAGGATATTGGGTTATGTATCAAGACGCACTTACTGGTGAAAGCATAGAAGTAGACGCAATTTAATAATTATTTAAAAATCGCCAAATTAAATGTTTGACGGTTTTTTTACTTATGATATAGCATAAAATCATACATATTAGGTTTATATAAATAAATATAGTAAATAATTGTTACAAATTAAATGATTTTTTTTAAAAATATTGCTAAAATAGTATAGCCTAGTTTAGGCATATTAATTGACTATATATATTTATTTTGGTAATATCTATTGTAGTTAAAATTATATATTTTCGGAGAAAAAATGAAAAAGTTTTTATTAATGGTATTAACCATATTTTTATCCACAACATTAATTTTGTCAGGTTGTGGCAACAAAGGTCTTAAAAACAACCCAAAAACAAGTGATCCTGTTACTTCCAATGGCGGTATGGCTGTAGTCAAAGGCGATTATCTATACTATGTCAATGGTTTTAAATCTTACCAGAATCTTGAAAAAGACAAAGATAACGTATGGGGTAAACAAGTATTTGGTGCTATATATAGAGTTAAGATGAATAACAATGCTATTTCTCATGACGAAGATGGTTTCTTAACAAAATCTGAAGTTGTTGTTCCACAAATCGTAGGTACAGAAAATGCTTGTTTCTATATATTTGGCGATTATATTTATTATGCTACACCTAATATGCAAAAAGATGAGTATGGTAATTTGCTTAATGCAAGAAGTAATATTTGTAGAGTAAACATTAATGGTACAAACAATAAAGTATTATACACTACTGACCAAACACTTACTTCTACCAATTGGACTATGTACGAACTTGATAACACAGTATATATCGTTATGTTAGATGGTTCAAAGATAGTATCTATCAATGCCAATGCTAAAAAGCCTACAACCACTACCCTAGTTAAAAATGCTACATCTGCAGGACTTATCAAAACTGATAAATATATTCCTTCAGACAAGATAGCCAACAAGACTTTAGATGGTATCAATAATTATGTATATTATACACGTGCTATTACTGAAGATGATAAATTGAGTGGTATTAATGGTAATATACTTGCTAGAGTTAAATTGGGTGACACTAATGAAGAAATCGTAGCATCTAATGGCGACACTTATAGTATTGTTGATGCTAAAAATAATAGTTTATATTACAATCGTACAAGAAGTGGTTCAAGTATTTCTACATTATGCAGATATGAATTAAGTGCAGACAAAACATTTAATGACGCTAAAGAAACTGAATTACTTAATGCAACTTACACTAATTCAATTATAGTAAATCAAGACACTTCTGCTTATATTGGCAATGAAATCGTAACTATAGATAGTTCTAATCGTATTAACCTAGTAACTGTTGTTAATAGTAATAAAAATGTAAAAAATGTTTATACATCATCTACTACTATCAGTAGCATAGGATTATATGGCACAACATTGTTCTTTACCGAAAATGGTAAAATAAAATATGTTGATGTTAAAGCAGAAAATCCAGAAGTAAAAGAAGTAGTAACTGACGATAAGACAATCAAAACTGACAATGTATTCTTTGATTATGACGGCAGAAATGCATATTTCTACTCTGCTTATACTCCAGATGGTAGCACCGATAGTAATTATTACTTAAATCGTACCGATTTACAGGCTAGCGATGTTAAATCTGAATTTGTAGGCGTATTTGCTAAAGGTCACACTCCAGCAGAACCTGAAGAAACTGAAGATTCAAACACAGAGAAAGAACCTTGGATTAAATAATTATTTAATTAATAAAAAAATCTCACTAAAATTAGTGAGATTTTTTTATTTTTATATGATTATTTATTAAAACAATTTATTAATACACAATCAATTACTATTTAGTTTTTTTATAATCATAAGTTATGATTATAGTACTATTATTTAATTATTGGAAAAGCAAATTGCTTAATCTTACAAACTGCTCCGAACTTAAAGTTTCTCCACGAATATTTTGACTTAAACCCATAACTTCAAAAGCATGGTCAATAATGCTTTTATCTAAATTAAAACTACTCTTTAAATTATTAACTAAAGTTTTTCTTCGCATATGGAAAGCAGATTTAATAAGCAAACTTAAATTATTATAATTGTTAATATCATACTTCGTTTTGTTAAAGTCTATTCTAACTACAGCACTATCTACATTGGGTGCTGGTACAAACATATTTCTTTTAACAATTCGGGTAATTTTTGTATCTGCTACAGCGTTAATTATGGCTGTAATTGCCCCATATTCGGCAGTATTGGGACTAGCACATAATCTATCAGCAACTTCCTTTTGTACCATAATAACCATTGATTTAAGTCGAGTAGCATTCTCGAGAAACTTAAATATAATAGGAGTGGTAATATAATAAGGTAGATTAGCAATCATAGTATATTCATCTTCAAAATTGCTTTCAATATTATCCATACTCTCTTTCATAATATCTCTAAATATCACTTGAGCATTGTTAACAACTTGAAGATTATCCGATATTATTGGTGCTAGATTGGTATCAATCTCATAACTAACTACTTTCTTGCTACTTTTTGCTATTTCTTTAGTTAATGTCCCTGCCCCAGTACCTATCTCCAACACTTCGGTATTTTGATTAATACCAGCATCATTAACAATAGCCTTAAGTAAATTGGTATCAAAGATAAAGTTTTGTCCAAAGTTCTTATTAAATTGTATATTTAATTTATCTGCCATATTTATCCTTTTATCTTTTTAAATACTTGTTTTATATTGTTTTCGTTGGCATTAATAATTGTATCTACATCAACATCTTTATATTGTGCTATACGTTCAGCCACATACTTTACATATTTTGGCTGGTTACGTTCCTTACCGCGTAAAGGCTCTGGAGTAAGATATGGACTATCTGTTTCTAATAATATATCATTTAAATCTACTTCTTTTAAAAGTCTAGGAGCATTCTTCGAATTGCTAAAAGTTATAGCCCCACCAAAAGAAAACTTAAATCCTAGGTCCTTTAGAATCTTATAACTTTCTATACTTTCATTAAAGCAATGAATAATACCGCCATTATTAATATATTTAATATTATCCTTTAAAATTTCGATTAAATCGCCAATTGCATCTCTTACATGAATTACAATAGGCAAGTGCAATTTATCAGCCAATTTTATCTGGTCTATTAATACATCTTTTTGTAATTGTTTGTCATCAGTACCATAATGATAATCTAGACCTATCTCACCTATACCTATAACTTTAGGATTACTAGCATTGTCGACCACGAATTGTTTAAATTCTGCATTATAACTCGCACAATCTTCTGGGTGCATGCCAATAATGGCATATACACTATCATAATTATTAGCAAGTTCTATAGCCCTTTTACTAGAAATAAAATCATAACCTACAACAAAAACTCGTAGTAGGTTATCATTTTCAAAGTTATTAATATAAGTTGAAGCATTGTCATAGAAATAATCATCATTTAAGTGACAATGAGTATCTGTTAGTTTCATTAACTTACTTCACATCCATCTTTAAATTGAGAAATAGGGCTAATCAATGCTAAATCATTGGTTTTTTCATCGAAAGCACATAATATCATACCTTCACTCATTATGCCCTTTAATTTTCTTGGTGCAAGGTTGGTAACAACCACTACTTGTCTACCAATAATATCTTCTGGTTTATATGTTTTTGCAATACCGCTCACAATAGTACGTGTTTCATCACCAAGTTTTACAGTATTCTTTAATAGTTTCTCACTACCTTCTACTTTTTCACTGTTAAGTATAGTACCAACTTTTAATTCAACTTTTTCAAAATCGTCAAAATTAATAATTGGTTTACTTGTATTTTCTTCTACAGTCTCTACAGGTTTATTTTCCAAGTTGTATTCCTTTATTTGTTTTTCTTTTATTTCTTCTGCTTTTTTCATTACATCTTTAATATCAAGACGTGGGAACAATACTTCAGGAGTATCTGTAACATGATATTGTTCTTCATAACCAAATGTTGCTATTGTATCTACTGTTCTTAATTTTGCACCCATCATATGCGCAACTTTTTCAGCAGTAGCAGGCATATATGGTTGAAGTAAAGTTGAACCTACCATAATTGCTTCACATAAATTGTATAATACAGTATTTAATCTTTCAGTATTATTTTCTTTTGCTAGTACCCAAGGGCAAGTCTCATCAATATACTTATTAGCACGTCTAAATATACTCATCACTTCAGCAATTGAATCAGATATTTGTAAATCATCTATCTTTTTAGAAACTTTTCCGTAAGCATTTTCTACTACTTCTTTTAATTCCTTATCTACATCTTCATAATTTGTAGATTTATTAACCACACCACCAAAATATTTATTGGTCATAGCGATTGTACGGCTAACCAAGTTACCGTACACATTGGCAAGGTCAGAGTTTGTTTTGTCTGTAAGTAAGTCCCAACCTACAGAGCCATCATTATCAAAACTCATTTCGTTAAGGACATAATATCTTACAGCATCAACTCCAAAGACACTAGCAAGATCATCAAAGTACATAACATTACCTTTTGATTTACTCATCTTTTCGCCATTCTGTAACAACCAACCATGTCCGTATATTTTCTTTGGAATAGGCAAACCTAATGCCATTAAGAAAATAGGCCAATATATAATATGGAATCTTACAATATCTTTACCAATAACGTGTAAATCTGCTGGCCAAAATCTATTAAAACTATCTTTACTATTACCATCTACATCATAACCAATACCAGTAATATAATTGGTTAATGCGTCTAGCCATACATAAACAACATGTTTTGGGTCAAAAGTAACTGGAATACCCCACTTAAAACTTGTACGAGATACGCACAAATCTTGAAGTCCTTTTTTCAAAAAGTTGTTAACCATTTCATTTTTTCTAGATACTGGCAATATAAAATCTGGGTGAGAATTATAATAATCCAATAATCTATCAGCATATTTACTCATCTTAAAGAAATATGCTTCTTCTTTTGCTGGTTTAACTTCTCTACCACAATCTGGACATTTACCATCAACTAGTTGTGAAGAAGTCCAAAAAGACTCACATGGAGTACAATACATACCTTCATAACTACCCTTATATATGTCGCCTTGATCATAAAGTTTTTTAAATATTTTTTGAACTTGAACTTCATGGTCAGCATCGGTAGTACGGATAAATTTATCATAAGAGATATTAGCAGTATCCCACAATCCTTTTATGGTATTAGCCACACCATCTACAAATTGTTTAGGTGTTAAACCTTTTGCAAGTGCTTTCTCTTCAATTTTCTGTCCATGTTCATCAGTACCAGTTTGAAAGAAAACATTGTATCCTTGAAAACGTTTAAATCTAGCAATGCTATCTGTCAATATTATTTCATATATGTTACCTATATGTGGTTTGCCCGAAGTATAGGCTATCGCTGTAGTAATATAATAATCTTTCATATACTTATTTCCTTTTATCATACTAGGTTTATTGTAACACACAATCGTTATATTGTAAATTTAATTTTGGTTTAACAAAGGCATAATAAACACATAAACCACATAAAAATGTACAAAGGAGTTAATATGAATCTAGTATGGACAAGTTTTGTAATAATAGGACTAGGATTATTACTTTTTAAAAATGTAGATATTGCCTTTGCTACAATGTTAAGTGGGTCACAAAAAGCAATAGCCTTGACTTTAAAATTATGGGCAATATATGCTGTATGGCTAGGAGTATTGCGAATAGTAGAAGATACTGGTCTTAATGCAAAAATTAGTAAATTATTAAGTCCAATAATCAATAAACTGTTTGGCAAACAAGACGAAGAAACAAAAAATCAAATAGCAATTAACATAACGTCCAATCTACTAGGTATGGGCAATGCTTGCACACCTAGTGGTATAAAAGCACTTAAAGGTATGGATAAAGGAAACAATATTGCTACAAGTAGTATGATAATGCTCATGATACTTAATACATCTAGTCTACAACTTCTACCTACTACTGTTATAGGTTTAAGAGTGTCGCATGGAAGTATAAGTCCCAACGATATAATAATCCCTACCTTAATTGCAACTTTCGTAAGTACATTTTCTGGCATTTTAATGTGTAAATTGTGTGAAAAAATAAAAAACCGCATAAGTAAATCAAAACACAAAAAATTAACACAACCCACAAATAATATAAAAGAGAACATATATGCAAATAAGTAATTTTATAATACCTGTACTTATTATATTGCTTATAATTTACTCCATAATCAAACGTAATAATACATATTCAAGTTTTGTATATGGTGCAAAAACAAGTTTTGATTTAGTCTTGACAAGTTTTCCATATCTTGTAGCAATATTTATTGCTGTCGAATTATTTTCGATTAGTGGATTGAGCGAAATAATAATAAAATTATTGTCGCCTATATTCAAACTTCTAGGTATACCTAGTGAACTTACACAATTGGTTATTCTTAAACCATTAACAGGTTGTGGCAGTCTAGCCGCACTAGAAAATATATTTACAACTTATGGTGTTGACAGTTATATAGCACGTGCCGGCTGTGCTGTCGCCGGCAGTAGCGAAGCGATATTTTATATTACAGCAGTATATTTTTCACAAACTAAAGTCAAAAAATTTTCATATGGTATACCTGTAGCGATTATTAGTAATATGTTGGGAGTAATTGCTGCTTGTTTAATTTGCAAAATTATTTAAAGTTTAGGTATTCACAAACAATAATAAGTGTGATAGAATAGAAATATGAAAATAGCAGTTGATATAGATAACACCTTATTTACTTGTAAATCGGTGATATATAAAGTACTTAATAAGACACAAAAAGTAGGCAAACCTGAAGCCAAAAAACTTGTGTACAAAACAGTAGAGCCTGGTACAAACAATAATAAAAGTTTGTTAAGACTTCTTTTCCCTATGTTTAATCCATCAAAATATTATGCATTTAAAGATGCTTTAGAAACTTTAGAAAAATGGAGAGACCAAGGTCACGAAGTTATATTATTAACCAACCGCCCTAGCAAATTTGCTCCTATGAAAAAAGCGACTCTGGATTTACTAGATTATTTTGATGTTGAATACGACAAATTGGTTATGGGATGTAGAAATAAACATTTATTCTGTAAAGAGTACGGCATATCTATGCTTATAGATGACAACAAACAAAACTGCATTAATGCTGACCACAAAGGCATAATTGCCTTGCATTTTGACCCCAACAACAAAAGTAAGATGACCAAAAATTCTATACTTCATGTTAATAGTTGGAAAAACATACAATTCTATACAGACCTAATAGATTACAGTCTAATTAAAAATATGCCCGTTACCGAACAAGTAAGAGAAGAAAAATTAAATAAGATTACTTCTATAATAAATAAATCTAAAAAACCAATATATGATGAAATTATTTATTCAAAAGATTATTTTATAAGAGCACGTCATATAACACAAAATAATAATCTATTACCAACTAAATACTACACTGCAAAAGCAGTTGATATACCAAGTGAAATCCTAGAAAAAAATATGCCTGATGATTTAGACACTACCGAATTGGGTACACTATTATTTAAGGATACAAAAAATAATAATAAAGATAATGGGAAAGAAAGATAAAAAGCATAGCACTTAAAAAGTGTTATGCTTTTTTGTTATAATTATTTAGTTATAATTTTTACTTATTAGTTAAACAATATCATTAATGATTACAAATCAATTGCTTCTTTATATACAACTTGTTTTTTTATGTTTCTATCAGCACATACATATTTTATTGCATCTTGCTTGCTAGCACCTAGATTAATATAATGAAGTAAATGTTCTTTTATAGTTAAACTATTAAGTTGATTATCTTCTTTTGAGTTATTAAGTACTAATACAAACTCTCCACGCAATTCTCCATGATAGCCTTCTTGTAGTGTTGTGAATATTTTTTCTTCATACATTTTGGTTAGTTCACGTACAACACATACCTGTTTATTGCCAAAAACCCTATACAAAGAGTCAAAATACTTATCTATATCATGACAAGACATATAGAATATAAGTGTACCATAATATTGTTTGTACTGCATAAGCAAGTTGTTTCGTTCATTAACTTTATCTGGTAAAAACCCTACAAAAGTAAATGGAGTATCATAGCCACTCATAATAAATGCATTAATTAACGCACATGGACCTGATACTACAGTATACTCTATATTATGTTCAATAGCGGCCTTAACCAACACATTACCGGGGTCAGAAATTCCCGGCATACCAGCATCAGAGATTAATGCAATATTTTTATTATTGCTTAAATCTTCAAGTACACTATCAACCATACTTTTCTCATTAAATTTATGATAACTCTTTAGTGGCTTTTTTATATCATAGTGATTAAGCAAAACCGAACTTGTACGTGTGTCTTCACACAAGATATAATCAGCATCATTAAGTATTTGAATTGCATAACTACTTAATTCCTTTAAGTTACCTATAGGTGTACCTACTAAATATAACATATTACAACTGGATACTTAATCCACTCCTTCCATCTTTTTTACCTTCTACCAAAATTATATTAGCGCCTTTGGTACTAGGTCTTATTTTTATATTTTTTGGTTCGATATGATATTTACGCATTAAGCATAGCAAATCGACCAAACGTTCTTCTTTATTAACAGTATAAAACCTTCCACCAGATTTTAATAATACACTCGCTTCTTTTATTATTTCTTCTAAAGTTACAGTAATTTCGTGCTTACATATAGCAATTTCTTTTTTTTCTGAAATTTTGCCACCATTGTTAATCTTATATGGTGGATTACATACAACTACTTCATATCCAGTACCAATCTGCTTATGTATATCTTGTAATGGAGCATTAACAACTTTTATATTTTTAAGTTGATTGTATTCAACACTTCTCTTACTCATATCTGCTAGTTCTGGTTGGATTTCAACTAAAATAACTTCTTTTGCTTTGGTTTTTGCTTGTGCCAAAATACCTATTACTCCGCTACCACTACAAAGGTCAACTATTCTATCTTTGACGCCCGCCCTAACATAATTACACAATTCTACTGCATCAGATGTAAAACAATATAAATTGGGATTCTGGATTATGTAAAGATTATTAAATTGTAAATCATCTAATCTTTCATCTTCTAGTAGCATTCTTGTTAAAATACCTTTTAAATCTTCTTTTTTTATCTCTTGGTTTTTTATTATTATTTTCAGTTTCGTTTATATTTTCTTTTAATTCGGTATTATGCTCTGGTTCTTGCGATACTGGTTCTGATTTATGTGGCATATATCCATAAGGACTATCTTTACTCTCATAACTTTCCATAACATAATTAGTAGGATCTTCTGGTTTTGGCTGATAATTTTTACCTTCAAAATCAATATCATTAAGAAAATATTTTTTTACTACAATATTATCTTCGCCATCAAGTTTAACATCGCAAATTAATTTCAATAAATTATTATATACTACAGTACCCATTCCATCTGGAGTTTTTACTCGAGTATTAATCTTTGGCATAACTTTACTTGCTTCAGCATAAACATCATTCTCATAACTTAAACAACACATAAGTCTACCACATACACCACTTATCTTTGTAGGATTAAGACTTAAATCTTGGGTTTTTGCCATCTTAATAGATACTTTATCAAAATTGTTAAGGTATCTACTACAACAACATACCTGCCCACAACAACCTATACCGCCGATTGTTTTTGCTTGGTCACGTATTCCAATTTGTTTAAGTTCGATACGACTTTTTAATTTACTTGCAAGTTCTTTAACTAGTTCCCTAAAGTCTACCCTATCTTCACAAACATAAGAAATTATTATTTTTTGTCCGTCTAAAGTAAATTCACAATCAACAAGTTTCATATCAAGTTGTAATTTTTCAACAAGTTCTTTGGTGATATTAATCACTTCGTCATGTTTAGATTCCAACTTTTCCATTGTTTTTATATCTTCATCAGTAGCCACTCTTAATACATTGGTTAAAGGTGCAACTATTTCTTCTTCACTAACATTACTTACAGGACTTACAACATTGGCCAAAGTATTACCGTTGGGAGTTTCTACTACAACTTTTTGTCCTACACTTAATTCTAATCCATTAGGTGAAAAATAATATAATTTACAATTATTTTTAAATCTAATTCCTACTACTTCCATTTATGTTTACCCTCCAACATTGCTATTAATAATCCATCAATAACAACGTTAACATTACAATTACAATTTAATTTGTTCAAGGCATCTAATATTTTTGTATAAGTATATTTAAGTGCCTTAACACTAAATGTCGAATTTCTATAATCATTAAGTTTTTCTTTATCATATACTTTTTCTTCTAATCCGCTTTTTACGTAAAGAACATCAAGTACTACAAGACTTAATTCGTCCAACACTTCATTAATACGATCTTTATAACTTAACAATTTACTACTATATCTTAATATCTCACCACTATCTTTAAGATTAATAATAGTATCAAAGCATAATTGTTTAATTTTTGCAAAATCATCATCACCAGCAATCTTTATAGCCTTGGTTAAATTGCCTTGGCTAGACACAACATAAGTAGACATATTTTTTGCTCTTATCGAACTATTTTTAAGTATAAAATCTTCTACACTATTATCGTCAAGCAAAGGTACATTAATAGTTTTTGCTCTACTTTTTATAGTATTAAGCACATTGCCCGCATTGGTGGTTGTAATAACAAACATACTTGTTAATGGTGGTTCTTCCAAAGTTTTTAATAATTTGTTTTGGGCTTGTGTAGTAGATAAATCAATATTATTTATGATAAATACCTTTTTATTGGCTTCAAGCGGATACACATAAGCCTTTTCCACTATTTCATTAACATCATCAACTACTAAACCTTTCTTTACATCTATAGGGTACATTAATACATCACTATGTATACCCTTATCAATTTTTTGGTCTACAATGCTGTCCCTATTACCTGCACTAATAACATCTTTCGCTATTTCTTTAGCCAAATACTCTAGATAAATCTGGTCTTGACCACACAAAAGATAAGCATGGTTAAGCATGTTTTCTTTAATATCAGTATTAATAATATCTTTAACTACACTTTTAGTGTACAAATTACAAAAATCCATCGTTAATATTTTAACACATTTATATTTAATTACCAAATAATACATTAATTCTAGGCACTAAAATATTAAAAAATAATTCGAAATATTTTTTCTTTCAACAATCATTTTGCTAAATTATATTAATTTGTTACAATAAGTACGTAATTACAAAGGAGTATATATGTTAAAACTTAATAAAAAACGTACATTTTATATCGGGTTTTCATTCTTCACAATTTTAATGTTGTGGCAAGTATATAACTATTACTGTCCTATGTTCTTGGAAGAATTGTTAAAATCCACTTTTGGTAATGGCGATTATAACTATCTTATAGGTATAATCATGGCACTAGACAATATATTGGCATTGTTTATGTTACCATTGTTTGGCACATTGTCAGACAAGACCGAAACAAAATTGGGCAAACGTATGCCTTATATTATAGTCGGAACTCTGGTATCTTTGCTAGCCTTCCCTTTCATCTCCCTACTTTATATCAAAAATAGTTTCTGGGGAGTTATAGTACTTATGGCACTTATACTTATCGCTATGAACATTTATCGTAGTCCAAGTGTAGCCTTAATGCCAGACGTTACACCAAAACCTTTAAGATCTAAAGCCAATGCTATAATTAACTTCGTTGGTTATATCGGTGCTATTATTGGTTCGGTACTAACAATGATATTTACTAAAAAACAAGCCGATGGTATACATCTAGTTAGAAATATTACTATATGGCCATTCTTGATAGTAAGTTTCTTTATGTTGGTAGCATTAATCGTATTAGTACTAAAAATTAAAGAAAACAAAATCGTAGAAGAAATGGCTGATGAGATGGCTCTAGGCGAAGAAATGAGCGAAACTGATGAAGCCATAACAGATGATAAACCACTAGGAAAAGTAGACAAGCGTAATCTATGGTTATTAATATTTAGTGTTTTCCTATGGTATTTTGCATTCAATGCCGTAGAAACATTTGGTAGTCTATACGCAAAAAACATATTAAAAACCAATAGTTGGGGACTAGCAACAAGTATACTTGCAATATCTAGCCTTATTACATTTATACCTTCTGGTATACTTTGTGATAAAATTGGAAGAAAGAATAGTATAATGCTAGGCTTGGGACTTATGATAGTAAGTCTATCAGCATGTTTCTTCTTAACCAAATTTAGTGTATTATTGATTATTCTATTCGCTATAGCAGGTATGGGTTGGGCTATTATCAATGTTAACTCCTACCCTATGTTCGTGGAATTAAGTAGTAGTAAAAATCTAGGTAAATTTACTGGATATTATTATTCAGCAAGTCAAGTAGCACAAAGTATAACACCTATTATTATAGGATTTGTTATGGACTTTTTAGGCTACCGCGCATACTTCCCTTATGCTGCTATATTTATGACAATAGCACTTGTAGTATTCTCATTTGTGAAAGTACCAAAAAAAGATAAGGTACACAATGTAAATAACACAATTGAAAATACAAACAATAATGAAAGTATTGAATTAAAAGATAAAAAACTAAATGAAAATAATGAAGTAGAAGAATCTAATAATGTAGAAGAAAATATATCAACAAAAGAAACTACAGAATCAAATAATGACAATCCGGATAAAGAAACTATTTCACAATAATTATCTATGAAAAACAAAAAAGCATATTATATTGAAACATATAATATGCTTTTTTTGTAACATAATTAAGCCTTAATATCGACTACTTTATATTTTGTTGTTGCTTGTGGGGTAACTACTTCAACTATTTGACCTTTTTTAGCACCCAACAATGCTTTACCGATAGGACTTTCATTAGAAATAAGACCTTTAGTAGGATCAGATTCAAAACTTCCCATAATCTTGAAAGTTAAATCATCGCCAAACTCTAAATCTTCAACAACTACAGTGCTACCAACACTTACTTGGCTGGTATCCACTTTAGATTTGTTAATAATTTTGGCATTACGAAGTGTATTCTGAATTTGTTGAATTTCTTGTTCTACTAATGCTTCTTCTTCTCTAGCAGCATCATATTCAGAATTTTCACTAATATCGCCAAAACTACGTGCAACTTCTATCTTATTAGCGACATCTACTCTAGCAGTTGTCTTTAAATAATCAAGTCTTTCTTCTAATTCCTTATATCCTTCTTTGGTTAAAAATACTTCGTTTGCCATAATTTTTCCTCCTAATAAACTAGCATTTGTAAGTTAGAATATATTAATCTACGTGTCGTGGACAACATATTTTATTAATTACATATAATACTTATTTACTTTTACAATCATAATACTTAAAAGTATATTATGATAATAAAAGTTTATGTAAGGTAATTGCTCACCAACATAAACTCATATATTATATGCAATTGATGTTAAAATAGTACAAATTAAAAAGGTTAAAATCAATCAATTGATTCCAACCCCTTAAATTTTACGCATAATTATATATAATTTATAGACATTTGTCAATCACTTGATTAAAAAAAATTTTTGTTGTATATTAATTTCATAAGGAGTTAAAATATGAGAATTTGGGCAAAAATAATAGATGATGGCAAAATAATAAAAAGTTGTGAGATTAATGTCGTAAATTATGACTTTCACATTTTTGAAGAATACGTAAGAGAAATCGCTTATGCTCTAGACATACCTACTCCTATAGTATTAGACAAACATATAATTGACTTTACCGTATACAAAAGCACTAGATTCTTAAAAGAAGATTTTGTAGAAAGTGTATCTTTTGAAAAATTAGTTTTAGAAAATGTAGGTTAAAAATAATCTCTCTACAAAAGAAGTTATTGTTAATAAATAATTTTAGTTGATATTTATTGAAAGTGTTAATTACACTTTCTTTTTTGTATAATTTTTAATCATATTCGTATACTAAAATAAAAAAGGAAGTACAATATGATTTCATTAATATGTTTTTTATTAACTTTGGCTGGTTCAATTAATTGGTTTTGCATAGGTGTATTACAATATGATTTTGTGGCTGGATTGTTTGGTTCACAAGCCAATGTTTTTTCCCGAATAATATATGCCTTAATTGGTTTAAGTTCTATATGGTTAGTTTTTGCCACAATCAAAGGTAAAGGCAAATTAAAAATTGACGGCAAAAGGTCTACCGATAAGCAATTGTTATCTAATAAAAAATCACTTGCTAGTAGCGAAACCAGTCCTGCATATAATCCAAATAATAACACTAATAACACTAACTCTAATAATAACTATCAGCAGGACAATCGACCATCATATGACCAACGCACAACATACAGCAATAGTTTTAATGGATTTAACAATGAACCATATGACTTAAGTCAAGACTATCATGACTATAGATATGAATCTAGAAGGCCATATCATCATGATGATGAATATCCCCCACAACATTAATTAATAAAAAAGGCTTTAACACTTATATATATTTAGTAGTTAAAGTCTTTTTTTATTATTAATTTCTTTTATAATCGCTTAAATTGTGTAAATTACGAAGTTGTCTAAATAATAACTTATTAAACTCGTCCTTTAGTGCATAAACATCTTCAAGTTTCATATAGAAGATATTATTATTTCTTATGCCCAAAGCAACATTATATATATCTTTGTTAATAAGTTCTATAGCATTAATACCCAACTGGGTAGCAAATAATCTATCAAACACTGTAGGTTTACCACCACGTTGTAGATAACCAATAACACTAGTACGACATTCAATACCACATTCTTTTTCTATAGCGTTACGTACATCATCAACACTATAATCTACTGCTTCACTAACAACTACTACTGGTGGAGTATCTATACCATTATTAAGACATTGTTTAACATCTGCCACAATATCGGATATTTGGGTATCCATCTCTTTTACAGCCACAGAATGTGCTCCTACCGCAACACCTACATTTAATGCAATATGTCCACAGCCCCTACCCATAACTTCTACTATAAGTGCTCTATTATTGGCTTCCATAGTTTGACGAATATCGTCTATTGCACTTACAGCATTATTAACAGCAGTATCAAACCCCAAAGTACGATCAGTATAAAATAAATCATTATCAATAGTGCCTGGCATAGTAATAACTTTAGCACCCAATTGACTTAATTCAATAGCACCCCTATAAGAGCCATCACCACCAATAACTATAAGATAATCTATACCATTTTGCTTTAAAACTTCATAGCCACGTTGTACTCCTTCTTTTGTACGAAACTCTTTACAACGAGCAACTTTTAAAAAGCAACCACCTAAACAAGCAATATTGGCTACCATATCACTATTAAGTTCGATTAAGTCATTTTCTATAAGCCCTTGATAACCACGTCTTACACCCATAACTTTAATACCATGTACTGCAGCCATATTAACTATGGTATGTATACAAGTATTCATACCTTGGCTATCACCACCGCTACACAAAACTGCTATTTTTAACATAATTATACTCCTACATAATTATTTTAATTTGATAAATTCATCTTGCAAGAATGCATGAAGTTCATTGATTAAGAAACTACTTGCATTAACTCTTAAGTTAAGTTTAAATGGTTTGTTGTTTAAATCAACTACAACTACTGGACTCTCTCCCGGATAGTTGGATAAAGTCTTGTAAATATCATCATGTATAGCAATATTACTAACATCATACTTTAAATACAATGTTTGAATTTTCTTTTCTTCAGTGTTAGTATCAAGTACCCATTGTGTAATATTATCAACTAATACAACTGGTTTTTCTCCACTTCTTATACTTAATTTACCATGAATAGTAACTAAAGAATCTGGGAGTAAAACATTTTTAAATTTAGTATATGCTTGTGGGAATAACATAAGTTCGATAACTCCATATAAGTCTTCCACTTTAGCAAATGCCATTTCTTTTTTATCACGTTTAGAAAGCAACTTCTTTATCTCTACTACTAATCCACCGCAAGTAACTTCCATACCATCAGTTAAATTCTCGTATTCAGTAACACTTTCTTCATCGTCCACATCATTCATTTCGCCGTCTTCATCGTCACTACCAAGCATATCAGATGTTAAGTTGTATTCATTGAATCTCTTTGTATAGTTACTTAATGGGTGTCCAGAGATATACACTCCCACAACTTCTTTTTCAAGTTTTAATTTGGTTTGTTCATCAAACTCTGGAATATTGGGATATGATATTTCATTAACAATATCTGTTTTTAGTATGTCGTCAAATAAACTAAATTGTCCACTTGCTCTTGTTTTTCTGTCCGAACTAGAACGTTCAAGTAATGTAGTATACACTTGCATTAATTGAGAACGTTTAACTTTAAAGCAATCAAAAGCACCACTTAATATAAGACTTTCCATACAACGCTTATTAAGAATAGTATTATCAAAACGATTAACAAAATCTACTATTCCCTTAAATTCGCCGTGGGCTTCTCTTTCAGCGATAATTGTATCAATAACGTTAACACCTACACCTTTAAGTGCTGCTAGTCCAAATCTTATTGAACCTTCTTTACTACAAGTAAACATAGTAAATGATTTATTAATATCTGGTGGTAAAATTTCAATTTTTTCTTCTTTAGCATAAGTAATGTAATTTTTTATTTCATCACTAATTGTAATACGGTTATTAAGTACGGCTGTCAAAAATTCTGGTTCATAATAAGTCTTTAGCCATGCAGTCTGATAAGTAACATGAGCGTATGCAGCAGCATGGGATTTATTAAACGCATATGAACCAAACTTTTCCATTTCGTCCCATAGTTTATTAGCAACCGCTTCATCAATACCACGTTTCAATACACCATCAACGGCTGGCTTGCCATTTTCAGATGGACAACCGTTAAGGAAAACAACTCTTTCCTTTTGTAGGTCTTTAAGTTTTTTCTTACCCATCATTTTTCTAACACTATCCGCACGTGCTAGTGTATAGCCTGCCAATTCTTGAACGATTTTCATAACTTGCTCTTGGTATACTATACAACCATAAGTCACATTAAGTATAGGTTCCATAACTGGACTAATATATGTGATTTGGTCTGGATTGTGTTTGTTTTTAATAAATGTAGGTATACTATCCATAGGACCCGGACGATATAGTGACACTCCCGCTATAATATCTTCAAGGCAGGTAGGTTGTAATTCTTTCATAAATTTTTGGAAGCCACCACTTTCAATCTGGAATATTGCTTTAGTATTACCTGTAGAAATAAGTTTATATACTTCTGGGTCATCTGTGCCCAATTCATCAAAGTTAATTTCTTTATTATGATTAATCTTAATAAGTTCGATAGCCTGTTTAATATCGGACAAGTTACGTAGTCCCAAGAAGTCCATTTTTAATAGACCCAAGTGTTCAAGTTCACCACCGACATATTGACTTGTTATTATATCTCCATTTTTTGCAAGTGGTATATGTTTATCTAATATATCTCCACCTATAATAACTCCGCAGGCATGAATACCAGTTTGACGTGGACTATCTTCAAGTTTATTGGCAATATCAACTACTTTTTTAATTTCTGGATTGGTATTATACATTTCGATAAGTTCTGGTATCGAATAATCCACACCATAATCTTTATCGCCTTCTTTAGCATGATACATACCAAAGCATTTAGCAATAATATTGGGACGTTTAATACTATTAGGTATAGCCTTTGTAACTTTATCTACTTCTGCATAAGGGACTCTTAATACTCTAGCAACGTCTTTTAAAGCATTCTTGGCAGCCATAGTACCAAAAGTAATAATCTTACATACTCTATCTTCGCCATATTTCTCTTTAACATATTCAAAAACTTCGCCACGGCGAGAATCTTCAAAGTCTATATCAAAGTCTGGTGCACTAACTCTTTCTGGGTTAAGGAATCTTTCGAAGAACAGACCATATTTAATAGGGTCTACATCGGTTATTCCCATAAGGTAAGCGACAATACTACCTACACCACTACCACGACCTGGACCTACAGAAATACCACGTTGTCTAGCAGCATTAATATAATCCCAAACAATTAAATAATATTCAACATACCCTAGTCTAGAAATTGTAGCCACTTCATAATCAATACGGTCTCTAATCTCTTGAGTGACAACTTTATATTTTTTCTTTAGTCCCGCTTCAATAAGGTCTTTAAAATATTCAAAAGGTTCTTGCCCAGTAACTGGTTTATATTTTGGATACATATAGTGTCCATAAGTTAATCTATAATTACATTTATCTGCGATTTCTAAAGTGGTCTCCAACGCTTCAGGATCATTAGGGAAAGCCTTTACCATCTCTTCATAAGTCTTAAAATAAAACTCATCATTAGGGAACTTCATACGGTCTGGATCGTCTAAAGTCTTCTGCATCTGCACACACAACAATACATCTTGCATTTCTGAATCTTCTTTGTATATATAATGTGCATCATTAGTAGCGACAGTCTTTATATTATATTTCTTTGCATACTCTCTTAATTTTTCATTAACAAGTATTTGTTCTTCTAATCCGTGATTTTGAAGTTCAAGATAATAATCATCTTTAAATAAATCTTTAAACCAAACAACCAATTTTTCTGCTTCGTCGAATCTACGTTGCATAATTAATTGTGGGAGTTCGCCCGCTAGACAAGCACTTAAACATATAAGACCTTCGCTATGTTCTGCCAAAGTTTTTAAGTCTATACGTGGTTTATAATAATATCCTTGTTCAAAAGCAATTGAATTAAGTTTACTTAAATTGTGGTAACCTACTTCATCTTTTGCAAGTAATACCAAGTGATTAAGTTTAGTTTTACCCTGCTTAATATGTAAATCTTCACAACAATAAAATTCACAACCAAATATTGCTTTTATACCATTTTCTTCACAGGCATCAAAAAAGGCAACTGCACCATACATATTACCATGGTCAGTTATTGCTACAGCAGGCATACCATATTCTTTACATACTTTAGCCAATTTTTTTATACGTGCAGCACCATCTAGCAAACTATATTCGGTATGAACATGTAAATGCACAAAGTTACCCATTAATTGCTCCTTATTAATTGTTTATAAATCTTTTTATTCTTTATCTTTGTTATTATTTTCATTTGCTTCGTTTTTTTCTTTAAGTTCTTCAGCAATTTTTAATATCTTACTAAATCTATGATTAATACCACTTTTACTTATAGGTTCGAAGTACAACATTCTTAACTTGTCCAAAGGCTCGTCCGGATTGGCTAGTCTTATAAGACAAAGTTCTTGTAATCCTTCATCTAATGATTCAAGTCCTACAGTGTCTTTTATATAATTAATCGCATTAAGTTGTTTAACACTAGCCTGTACCATCTTATTAAGATTGGCATTAAGACAGTTGGTCTGACGATTAACATTATTTCTTAAATCTCTTATTGCCGCTTCATTTTGAAGTTCAAGTACAGCCTTATTAGCACCCACTAATGCTAGGATATCGCAAATAACCTGGTACTCTTTGACATAAACTAGGGGGTTATTTTTCCTAACTGTGGTTTTTGCGTGAATATCAAAATGTTCAAGCAATTTACAAAAGTCACTTGCAGTCTGTTCAAAATTAAACACAAACTCTAGATGATAACCACTGTTACTCTTACCATTGTCATAGTTTTTAATAACAATATTGCTAGTCGCACAACTTACAAAAGTACCTTTTATGTATGATAATTTACAGCATTCATCTTGTATAACAAATGGACTAATACCATTGTTAAAAGTCATATTGTTATTCTCATCAAGTTCGAGAATACCACAGTCAAACATTATACGTTCGCTTACTGTACTAGGAATAGTAATCTTATATTTGATTATTTTAAATCCTAAATTTTCTTCAGCAAGGCATAATGTACATTCTTCGCCATAATACTGTTTAACTATGTGATTAATAACATCAAAAAGTTCTGGTGTATCAGTATGTATAGATATAGTATGTTTACCCGCGCATAAAGACAACTGTCCAGCACCTTTAATAACCGCACTTAAGTAAGCCATAGCACAGCAATCACTTTTTATTTCGTTTTTTAACACTTCATGTTTAGCATCAAGTGCAAATGACATAATTCACCTCTAATATTTTTTATCTTGATTATAATTTTTAAATTTAGGAATTTTGTTAATATTGGCAATCTGTTCTAGTGGAATATTAAGTCTAGTAATAGCCGCATAAGCGGTATTATTACGTCCAATATTATCACATAAATGTGCATCACTACTTATTATAAACTTAACTCCAGTAGCCGCCATATCCAATATTTGCTGGTCAGTAAAACCTAGATGCTTTGCGTTAAGTTCGATGTACACTTCTCTTTCTTTAGCAACTTTTGCTATCTCTACAGGGTCTACTTCTATACCATAATTAAGATGGGCAACGATGTCTATATCATTGTTCTTAATAGCATTAATATAAGCCATAGTATTTACACGTCTACGTCTTTTAGTTTTTATTCTTAATATACCCGGCAACCAAAAGTTAAAGAAATTTTTTATATTCATAGGTTTATAGGAATAATGATACCCCATAACCAACACGTCAAAATTATTGCGTTCGGATTTCTTAACATCTATATCTCCATTAAGGCTCATAAGATTAGTTTCGACTCCATGCAATATTTCTATATCATCATATTTAGTTTTTAGTTCATTAATAATTTTTGTTTGTTCGGCGTATTTTTCTCTAGTAATTCCATGTGCCATATGTGAAAAAGAATGGTCAGTAATTGCCAATTGTTTTAGTCCTTTCTTCTTTGCACTTACAACATTTTCTTCTAAAGAAGACTTACCGTCCGAATAATAAGTATGAGTATGATAATCACCCAATAAATTCATATATAGTTTGTCCTTTTAATAACATATAATCTATGATTATAGTTAACTTTCAATAATGTCTATTTAATAAAATTACTTTATATATAAATAAGAATATCTCATATATTACATACAGCATAATTTACTACATAGACTGGTAATATTATAGCATAATATTTTAATTAATTAAAATATTTTTGAACCTACTTTGTAATTAAAATATTATTGTAAAAAGTAACCAATTTTTATCTATTGGTTACTTGATTTTTACTACACAATATATTTAATTTCTTCTTCCAACTTTACACCTTTTTCTTTATATACCTTATCTTTAATATTACTTATAAGGTTAGAAATATCTTGAGATGTTGCTGTTCCATCATTAATTATAAATCCAGCATGGACTTCACTTACTCTAGCACCGCCAATTTTTAATCCTTTTAGTCCCATTTCGTCCAACATTTTGCTTACAATAATACCATCTACTCGTTTAAACACACTACCCGCACTATATCCCTTTGGCTGTTTTGACCTTAATCCAATTACTTCATTAATACGATTATAATCACAACCAATATTTTTAATAATGTCGACACTTAAAACTATACTATTACGTAACCTACTATCTCTATAAACAAAACCACATTCACCACCACTATAATACTTAATCAAACCATCTTCAATTACCATAACGCCTTTAACTATATTACCCATAGTAAACTTATATGCACCCGCATTACCCACTACTGCAGCACCCACAGTTCCCGGTATTAAAGTAGCATCTTCTAAACCACAATAATTATGTTCTTGATAATACTTGCATACTTCCATCAATGTAGTACCCGCCATCACTTGTATATAATCGTCATATTCTCGTATTTCATTAATAAGTTTTAGGCAAATAACCACTCCTTTATACCCACTATCCATAGCAAGTACATTAGTTCCGCCACCTAGAATATAATATTTAATACTTCTATTGGTAAGGTACTGTATTAAATCATATAGTTCAATAACATTACTAGGCATAACAAAATAGTCCGCTTTGCCACCCACCCTATAACTTGTATGTTGTGATAAAAGTTCGTTACGGATAACTTTACCATATTTAACTATTTTTTTTAACTGCTTATACATAAAAAACTCCTAGATATATTTATTCTAGAAGTTTTAATTATGTTAAATATTATTCTTGCGTTTCTTTATGAAAGTAGTTATAGATATTATTAGCCAATTTTTCACTTATACCTTCTACTTCCTTTAACTCTTCTACACTAGCATTTTTAATTTTGTTAATATCTCTAAAATATTGTAACAAAGCAATCTCTTTTTTCTTTCCTATTAATGGTATCTGTGAAAGTTGTGATACAACTGCATTTTTATTACGTAAACTCCTATGGAAAGTAATAGCAAATCTATGGCTTTCATCTCTTACTCTTTGAAGTAATTTAAGTGCATAGTCATCTTTACTTAATCGTATACTCTCACTCTCATTAGGTTTAAAAATTTCTTCTTCTTTCTTCGCAAGTGATATCATAGGAATATTAACATTGTGGCTAGTCAAAACCGAATATGCAAAACTTAATTGTCCTTTGCCACCATCTATCAATATTAAATTAGGTCTTGTACCAAAACTTACATCATCACTATTAAGTTCACTTATTCTGCGGGTTAGAACTTCTCTCATACATTCAAAGTCATTATTTTGTCCCACAACTGATTGAATCTTAAACTTACGATAATGTTGATAATTGGGAACACCATTAGTAAAGACTACCATACTAGCCACCATATTAGTACCACTTATATTAGAAATATCGTAGCCTTCAATTCTAATAGGTAACTCGGGTAAATTAAGTCTATCTTTTAACAACTTTACAGCACCTAATGTACGTTCGACTATAGTGTGTTGTTTTTCCACGGTTTTTTCTAGATATTCCTTTGCATTAACTTCTGCCATAGTCAACAATTTTTTTCTTATACCTATTTTTGGTATAGTTACTTTAACCTTATTTTTTGAATACTGGTTAAGATAATTATTAACTATTCCCCCCAATTCAACTGGGAACACAACTTCGCTCGGTACAGTAGAACTATTGGGATAATACTGCGTAACAAAGTTGGTCAACACTTCTGCAACATCATTGGTTAAATCCACTACAGTAAAATTATTAAGTCCCATAATTTTACCTGCTCTAACTACCAATACCGAAACCACTGTATTAAGCCCATTGGTGTTATAGCCAAAAACATCAATATCAGCATAACTATTAAGTTCGGTAATAAGTTTTTGATTAAGTTGATTGATAAGGTTAAGATTGTTTCTGTATACTATAGCACTTTCAAAATTTTCTGTTTCGGCACAAGCCAACATTTTCTTATTAAGCAATTCCTTTGCATGGGTAACATCTCCGTTTAAGAATGCTATTACATTATCAATTACCTTTCTGTATTCTTGTTTATTTATCTTACCCACACAAGGAGCATAACATAATCCAAGATGATAATTAAGACATTCACGTCTGGCCTTATGTCCGTTGTTTAAATTTAAATTACATGTTCTTAAAGCAAATGTAGTATTGATTAATGCCAACAAATCTCTAGCGTTTACACTGCCAAAATATGGTCCAAAATACCTTGCACCATCACGTTTAAGTTTTCTTGTGATTTCAAATTTAGGAAAATCTTGTTTTAAATCAATCCTTAAGAATGGGTGTGCTTTACCATCTTTTAATAAAATATTATAAAAAGGCTGATGTTTTTTTATCAAATTGGCTTCAAGGTTAAGTGCTTCCAATTCCGAATTAACTATAATATAATCAAAAGTTTTTACACTATCCGCCATCATCTGGACTTTTGGTATTTTTACGGTATCAAAAAAATACTGGCTAACACGATTCTTTAATTTTTTAGCCTTACCAATATATATTATTGTACCACTTTCGTCTCTCATAATGTAGACGCCCGGTAAAAGTGGTAATTCTTTTACTCTAGCCTTGATGCTATCTATATATTTATTCACACTTTTATTATATCACACATAAAGATAGAAATTCAAATAAGTTAAAGTCTTAACTAAAAAATCCCAATATTTAACCATATCACAAGTGACACTATTACAACATATTTAACTATATTATGCTTGCAATAAATAGTTAACACCATTAAGCATAACATCATTAATTGTATTACTTTTTATAGAGTAATATATAATTTTACCATCTCGTTCACTAGCAACAGCACCAAAAGTTTTTAAAAATTTTAATTGATGACTTACTGTTGTTTGATTAATGTTAAGCATAACAGATAAGTCATTAACACACATAGGACTTAAGCATAATGCAGTTATTATCTTAACTCTAGTCGAATCCGAAAACATACTAAAAAAATTGGCTAATTTCTTTAAAGTGTTATCATTAGGCATATATTCCTTTAATGTATTTTGTTGAGTACTTGGCAATACTATAATCTCTTTCATTTTCCCACCTATATTACGAATTTATTATTTAATTAATTAACAAAAATTAATTGATACGATATTTATAGTATAGAAGAATTTTTAATAATTAACAAAAAAAATCTTTGAAACATATTAGTTAATAATATCAAATTTTGTAAAATGGAGGGTTATTATGAATTTTTCAAATAATATACTTTTGATATTGTTGTTATCTATATTTACTAGTGCTACTAATACAGATCTTAACAATAATACCAATTTCTTATTATTACTGCTTTTAGCATTATCCAACAACTCATTTAACAACTTCGGCTATGGCTGTAACTGTAATAGATGTGGTGGTTAAACAAGAATAATAAACTTAATGATAAAATACAAAAAAGTTATGCAAATAGCATAACTTTTTATTGTTATATAATTATTTTTTAATTGGCACTAATCATATATGAGTACTGTACTTATTTATTAAGTAGTTCCCTATAATTAATACCCATGGCTCTTTTTACTTCTTGTAAAGTATGTTGTGCTACTACTCTTGCTTCATCGCTACCCTTAAACAAAATATCATATACTTCATCTTTATGTTGTTCATAATAAGCACGTTTTTCTCTTATAGGTGCTAATGTTTCATTAAGTATGCTATTAAGAAGTCTTTTAACTTTAACATCTCCAAGTCCACCACGCATATAATGTTGTTTAACTTCATCTAGAGTATTATATTCAGGTGCATATTTCTTAATTTGGTCATCAGTAGCAAAAGCGTCTAGATATGTAAATACAACATTACCTTCTATTTTACCTGGATCACTTACTTTAATGTGATCTGGGTCAGTATACATACTCATAACTTTTTGTGTAACAGTGGCTTCGTCATCGGCTAGATATATTCCATTGCCTAAACTCTTACCCATTTTTGCATTACCATCAATACCTGGCAATCTTCTACATACTGTTTTTTCTGGTAATACAGGTTCTGGTTCGATTAAAGTTTCGCCATAAGTGTTATTAAATGATCTAACAATTTCACGGGCTTGCTCTATCATAGGCAACTGATCATCACCTACTGGTACTATATTAGCCTTAAATGCTGTAATATCTGCAGTCTGGCTTATAGGATAATTAACAAATCCAACTGGCACACTTGCTTCAAAATTACGCAATTTGATTTCTTCTTTAACTGTTGGGTTACGCATTAATCTACTTAAAGTTACTAAATTACTATAATAAAATGTTAATTCGGTAAGTTCTGGTACTTCGCTTTGTATAAATATAGTGGTCTTTTTAGGGTCAATGCCACAAGACAAATAATCAATAGCAACTTCAACTATATTGTCTCTTACTTTCTTAATATTATCATGATTATCACCCAAGGCTTGAGCATCAGCAATCATAATATACATCTTGTCATAGTCACCTTTATTTTGAATAGCAACTCTATTTTTTAAACTTCCTACATAATGTCCTATATGCAATCTACCTGTAGGTCTATCTCCTGTAAGTATTATTTTACTCATTTTATTCTCCTAATTGTTTCATTTTTATATCATACAACAATACACTTGTAGCAACCCCAACATTAAGGCTATCACATTGCCCAAGCATTTTAAGTTTCAATAATTGGTTGGGTTGACTATACCAATCTCGGCTTATGCCATATCTTTCACTACCCATTACTAATGCAACTTTATCAGCATATTTATAGTTAAAATAATCAATTTCTGCTCTAGTATCAGCCAAATATACGGTATAACCATTAGATTTAAGGTCTTGCCAACAATCTTGTATATTATCATATGTAATCACTGGCACATCAAAAATACCGCCCATACTTCCTTTAACACATTGTGTATTAGTTACTTTTGCTCTACGATTAACTATCATAACTAAATCCGTATTAGTTGCATCTGCTGTACGTAAAATTGTACCTATGTTACCTGACTTCTCTATCCCATCTAAAATACACACTAGGCTTTTTGGTCTAGCCAAAATAGATTTAATATCATATTTAGGTAATTTAACTATACAATAGATTCCATTATCATCATTACGTTTAGTAAGTTTGTTAAGTACCTTCTCACTAATTACATATACTGGAGTGGTCTTTAAGAAAGTCTTTATAGCATCTATACCATCTTGGCTTCTTATACTTTCTGGACAAAAAATAAAGGCTTCTACTTTACACTTATTATATATTATTTTTGGAACAGACCATAAACCTTCTGTTATAAATACTTGATTATCGTCACATTTATCGTTAAGCAATTGATGAGCCTTAACAATAACCGGATCAGAAAAAGAAATAAATCTTAACTTGGATTTATTTTCTTCTATTAATTTATTTAAACTTTCTTTAATATCCATAATATTTCCTTATACATTATTAATTGTATAATAAATCATAGCAAAATAGCAAGTTATATTAAAAAAAACCACATTTAGTTGATAAAAACTAAATATGGTTGAATACTAATTATTTTCTTGTTCAAGTTTTGCTTTTTGGTCAGCAATAATAAGATTATCAATTAAATCATCAATATCTCCATCAAGGAACGCATCAAGATTATATACTGTATAATTAATACGATGGTCTGTAAGTCTTCCTTGTGGATAATTGTATGTTCTAATACGTTCACTACGGTCACCAGTACCAACTTGTGTACGTCTATTTTTAGCATACTCTTCATCGGCTTGAGTTTGATAAAAATCGTATAATTTACTCTTTAATACACTCATTGCTCTTTCACGGTTTTTTATTTGACTTCTTTCATCTTGACAACTTACAACAATACCTGTTGGCAAGTGAGTGATACGTATAGCACTTTCGGTCTTATTAACGTGTTGACCACCAGCACCACTACTTCTATATGTGTCAATTTTTAAGTCTTTTTCATCAATTTCTATATCAACATCTTCTTGTTCTGGCAATACTGCAACTGTTGCTGTAGAAGTATGAATTCTACCTTGGCTTTCTGTTTCTGGTACACGTTGAACACGATGAACACCACTTTCGAATTTTAATCTCTTATAAGCACCTTTACCTTTGATTAAGAAACTTGCTTCTTTTACTCCACCCAATTCAGTTTCGTTCATATCAATAACTTCTACATGCCAACGATTACGTTCGGCATAGCGGGTGTACATTCTAAATAGAACCATACCAAAAAGACTGGCTTCTTCGCCACCAGCACCTGCTCTAATTTCCATAATAACGTTCTTATCATCGTTCTCATCTACTGGCAATAAAAGTATCTTGGCTTGCTCGTCCAATTGAGTTAATTTGTCTTTATTCTCGTATATTTCTTCATGTAACATCTTAATCATTTCTGGATCGGTTTCGGTTTTTACCAATTCTTCTGCCAAAGATATATCATTGTCTATCTTACTATATTGTTCATATAGTTCAACAATAGGAGTGATATTGGTATATTCTTGTGTAAGTTTTTTATAAAGTTTATTATCTGATATAACTTCTGGTTTAACTATTTCTTTTTGAAGTTCGTCATATCTAACTTTATACGCTTTTAATTTATCTAACATACATTAATCCTTTAATTTCGCTGATATAAATCTTTCTATATCGTAATAATCTTTTATTATTGTAATACATTCAAAGTCTTTTTCCAACAGTTTTTTTATATCATCAGCCTGTCCCATACCATATTCAAGATATATCATACCATTTTTATTAAGATGATTAACAGATTGAGATATAATTTTTCTATAAAACGCCAATCCATCATCTTCTCCCCATAAAGCAATTTTTGGTTCGAATGTAACTTCTTTTTGCAATTGAGACATATCTAAACTTGTTAAATATGGCGGATTGGAGACTATAATATCGTACTTATCTACAATATTATCAAATAGATTGCTTTTAATTATATTGACTTCTAGTCCGTTATTAACGGCATTGGTTTTTGCTATTTTTATAGCATCTTCCGAGATATCGCTCATATCTACCGTAGCAGTAGAATTGGCTTTAATACCTAGTCCTATACAACCGCTACCTGTACATAAATCAAGTACCTTTTTACCACTAGATACTTTACTTATAATATCACATAATTGTTCGGTCTCGTTACGTGGTATAAGCACACTGGGTGTAACTTCAATCTTATTACCACAAAATTCTACCCAACCTATAATATACTGTAATGGATAACCAGTAGCACGTAAATTAACCAACTCTTTAATATGATTATACTCTTCTTCACTTATATCTGTAGCAAGCAGTAATTGAGTAGGATTAAGACCTGTAACTAATCTTATAAGTTGATTAACATTATTGTTAATATCGTCAATATTGGCTAATTTTAAAATATTATTAAACTCTTGTTTGGCTTCAAGTATTTTCATTAACAATAAAAAAATATAGACAAAAGCCTATATTTTTCTCCTTATGAATTAATCCAAGTTGTAACGTTTCTTAAATTTTTCTACACGACCAGCGGTGTCAACTACTTTAGATTTTCCTGTATAATATGGATGGCATTTGCTGCAAATATCAACTTTAACAACATTACCATTATAAGTAGATTTAGTTTTAAACTTTTCACCACAAGCACATACAACTTCTACTTCATGATAATCTGGATGTGTGTTTTCTTTCATGACTTCTTACCTCTATTTTTAATTGCTCTACTATTATATATATAAATAGCCTTTGTGTCAACACAAATTGTTAAATTTTATACATTCTATCCATTAAAAAATAAAGAAAACAAGTACTTTTACCTATAATTGCCAATAAGAATTAAAACTATATTTAATCGCCAATATTTTTTAAAAATGTTATCAACAATACACATTTATTATTAAAACAAAATAGTTAAAAAATAATAACTATTATATATTAAATTAAGCTACATTGAACATATCAAATATTATCTTTTACTATACTATACACATCTCCTGCACCCAATACTATAATAACATCTCCATCAGTTACATTATTAACATATTTAATTAAATTTTGTGAAGACATAATAAGTCTTTTGTTTCTATGTTTAATATGATTATACAAATAAGTCTCGCTACCACGTTCAATATATTCTTCTCTAGCAGGATAAGTTTTATAAATAACCAACTGTTTAACCCCATCAAAACACTTTAAAAAATCATTAAATAAGGTTAATGTTCGTGTATAAGTATGTGGTTGAAATATACATATTATTTTCTTATAATGAGTTAAAAAACTAACAATTGAATTTTTAATTTCGGTAGGATGATGACAATAATCAGCATAAACAGGTATTTTATTAACATATCCCAACATTTCATTGCGTCTTAACACACCTTTAAAATTGGATAAAGCCGAGTATATATGTGCTACTGATATACCATACATATCAGCAACTGCTATAGCAATAAGTGCATTATACACATTATATTCACCCATTAGATGAATACAGAATGTACTATAAAATTGATCATCTTTTACAACGTCAAATTGGTATCCATCATTAATAACTTCTAAATTATCAACATAGTAATTACTATCAGCAGTACCAAAAGTGAATATATGCTTATTATCTAATTGTTTAACTAAACCATTATCGCCTTTAATAAGTACCTGTTTTGACATATTGGCAAAATTATTAAATGATAATAACAAATCATCATAATCTTTATAACAATCCATATGGTCACATTCAATATTAGTAACTATTGCTGTTTCGCTTTTTATATGTTCAAAACTTTTTTTATACTCACATGCTTCAGTTATAAAATAATCCAAACCACCTATATATAGGTTACTTTTTAAATTAACCACTTCTCCACCCACATGTATTGTTGGATTCAAATTGGCTTTTAAAAATATTTCGCCTATCATAGCAGTTATAGTAGTTTTGCCATGTGTACCACTAATGGCTATTACATGCTTATAATTATTGCATATTTCACCTAAATAGACCGACCTTTCTATGCATTGTATACCATTTTCAAGTGCAAATTTTAACTCCGGATTATCTTTTGGTATCGCTCCTGTATATACCACTAAATCCGGTTTAAAACGTATAATATTGCTTTTTTTATGTCCATAATATATAGATATACACTTCTCTAGGTTTTTAGTCAATGGACTTACATTCATATCACTACCAGCCACAATGACATTTTGAGTTTTAGTAAGCATGGCTAAAGCACTCATACTTATGCCACCTATACCAATAAAAAAGACTCTTTTTGCTTTAATATTTATATTTTTCTTCATAAAATAATATATGAATATAATAAAAAAAGTTGTGTATTTTAATAATAATTGCTACAATATTAATAGAATTTATAAATAAGGACGGTATACTAAATTGAAAATCAATGACATTCGTATTCGCTTAATTCAAAAAGAAGACAGTAAACTTAAAGCAGTTGCTTCTATTGTTATTGACGATTGCTTCGTAATTCATGACATTAAAGTATTAGAAGGTAATCAAGGTTACTTCGTTGCTATGCCAAGTCGTAAGACTCCAGATGGCCAATACAAAGATGTAGCACACCCACTTAATACTCCAACTCGTGAAGAACTAAACAAAGCAGTTCTTGCTGAATTCGAAAAAGCAAAAGCAAATCCACAAGAATAATTTAGTTTTTTAATATATTTTAATTTTAATAACATCTTCTCGTATATAACAATTTAATAAGTTATACACAAAATATTTTAAGCGATAAAGTGATTTAGGATTACCTAAATCACTTTTTTGTTAAATAAATATAATTCGATAGTCACAAAAGAACCTTTAATTAATTATAAGTATTATTGCTTAAATTACTTTTAGAATTATACTTTTTTTATAAGATTATTAGTTAGAAATATTATGTTTTATAAACAAAAAAAGAATGGATATAATGAAGTGAACCCCGCAGAGATCACTTCATAATTAATCCATTCTTTTTATTGTTTATACGCTAGGTACAAATGTTACATTAATTGTAACGTCTTTATCAGGCATAACAAATGTAGTACCATTAACAATTACTTCATTACCATCTGAATCTACTACCGAAATAGTATCGATTACATATCCTGTTTCTGGAGTGATAGTCATATTAACTACCGAACCTTCTAGGATTTTTCCATTGGCTTCAACTTTAACACCGTTAACACTTATTGTAGTTGTTGTAGGTTGATTAATGATTGCTACACCATAACGTTTATAAGTAACTACAATTGTAACATCTTTATCTGGCATAACAAATTTGTTATCGTTAACTTGAATGTTATTACCATCAACATCTGTTACTGTAACAGTATCTATTTCATAACCAGTTTTATCTGGAACTACAATAGTTACTTCTTCGCCTACTCTTACACGATTTTCTTTATTAGAACTATTTAGACTTTCTAATGATTCTTTATTACCATATTTTCTCATGGTTTTTAAAATAACATTTTTATCTTTAGTAATATTGCGTGTAGGAACAAATGTAGCAGTAATTTTTACATTTTCATTAACCATTATGAAATATGGTCTTGCTTTACTATCTAATATATATGGTTGACTAAAATCTAGTTCTTTACCACTAGCAGTAACAACGTGAATATTCTCTAGATCATAGCCTGCATTAGGTATGATATCTAGGAATACCCAGTCGTCAACTTTAGCATAGTTAAGTCCACTATTATTACTTACTCTACCATTATCAGAACTTACAAATTCAATATCAAATTTAACTTGTTTTTCAAAATATTTAATAATAACATCTTGACCACCAACAACATAATTGAAATTGTATCTTAAATTTCCGGCTTCGTCTTTAGAATATTCAACATTACAAATAAGTAGACTTGACATTTCATATTTTTCTGATTCTTGGATAGTGATATTAAGAATATCACCTTTAGAAACTAAAGAACCATTAGTTATGTCTTTACCATTACATGTTATTTTAACATTGTTAGATGATATTGATACAGATACTTTTCTATCAAATGCATCAGATAAGTTACTTGATAAGTTGTCTAACGCATGTAATGTAGGTAAAGCACCTTGATTAAATTTCCAAATAGTATCATCAAACTTTCTACTTGTTAAATGTTTAGGACTTGTTCCCTTTAAATCAGATTCATTAGTACCTGATGGGTCTTTACTAATTATTAGATTATACAATGAATCCTTATAGATAGGAGTTTCTGCGCCTTCACGTTTAGCATATGCATAATTGAAGCAGTAACCAGCGTCACGTTTAAGTGCTTCTATACCAAAATCAACTGCAGGATTTTGTAAAATTTGTTGTTTAGCAACAGCGTAATTTTTACCATTGCTACTATCAAAAGTACAAGTACTATAACAATTGATGATAATACCTACATCGCCTGTAGAAGGTGTGTATTTAAAGTCTACAGCAAAACCTGCTTTTATACTACCAGAATCTACACCACGTAATACAGCACGAGTATATGAGTTTCTAATAATACCATTATCTATAACAGCAGAGAAACCACCAGCATATTTACCTTCAATAGCAACATTTTCATTAACACCGCAAATTGAGAATGTGTTTGGTTCGTTCTTGCCTAATTGATATTCATCAATACTCTTTGCAGAGAACTCATATCTAGCACCATTAGGTCTAGAATAATTAATTCTACCAGCAAGACCACCGGCATTGTAACCTCTAATAGATGATAACTCTACCAATACATTACTAATACTTGATTGAGAAATTGCAGTACCAACGATACCACCAGCATAAATTTCAGAATTTTCTACTGAAGCATTAACTGATGTGTTACTTACTAATACATTGCTAATTGAACCTTGGTTAGTACCAACTACACCACCAATATAGCCTTGCAAGTTGTTGATATATACACCATTTTCCATAGATGAGCGACAATTATTAATTGAAGCATCATTTTTACCAGCAATACCACCTACATGTACAATGAATTTTTGGTTTTGTCCAGATTCTGCAACAACCGAGCCAATTCCGCCAGCCATACTGTTAGCGATAGTTGAATCAGTAGCATTGTAACCAGAAATACCACCAGCATAACCTTCTGCACTACCATATAATTTTATAGTAGTACCAGTTCTGTTTAAATCTTTATCTTCATAATCTTCAACATAACAATTTTTGATTGTACCGAAGTTGTCTCCAGCAATACCACCTACACCAAGTGTACCCATTAATGTGCCACCAGATATATGGCAGTTGTCAATAGTCATACCTTGATATGATGCACTACCATTATCAACACAACCATTAGATCCAACGATACCGCCTGTCTTTTTACCATTAACAATAAATGGATTAACAAGAATGATATCTTGGATATATCCGCTACTAGCACCACTAGTTACACCGAATAGTCCAGCATAAGGTAATTCACCACGAACTATATCTTCTTCATTAGTTGATTTAGTAGTCTTTAAATTATAGATTTTATAATAATCTTTATTTCCATCTTTATTAATATAAGCACCTGCTTTTAGAGAGCCTCTAAATGGGGTATTTTTTGTTCCAATAGGAGTCCATACATCATCTTCACCGAATACTATATCTTTAGATAATATATAGTTACCATCAGGTTTCATATTTTGTAATTCATTTACATTAGTAATTGTACCTGATGAAGAATCTTTATCAAAATCATCAGAATTAGGTATATTTGCATAGTTTAATACAGGATAACCTTCATTTAAACTTTCATTAAAGTACCATACTGTACCAAATTTCCAAGGAATTTCTTTTTTGATTATTTCATAATCACCAGTTTGTTCATTTTTAACTCTTTCAATCTTTTCATGAGATATATAAGTTGGTTCAACTTTAAGTTCACTATCTGTTTTACCTAATACAACATATTGTTTATCTGGATAATCTTTTTCTATTAAACCTAAACAATATTTCCCAATACCGGTATAATTAGTTTCTGTACCACCATTCTCTGCATAGTTAAGATTGCTTGCTGAATAGAAGTTACCCATAATTCTATTAGCAGTTCCTACTTCGCCAGTAATACTATTGATTTCACTATCAAGTTCAGTTCTGTCCTTAACATATCCAGCAATACCACCAATATATGCTCTATTAAGTTCTTTAATTTTTCTTAATTTAACTAAAGTATAACAATCTTTGATGTTACCACCAGCATATGGATAAACATATTCATCTTTTTCTTGGAAGTCAGCATAACTATTATAACCAACTATACCACCATAATATGGTGTATAATCTCTACATAGATATGCTTCACCTTTTGCATATGAGTTAATAATTATACCACCATAGTTGCTTCCAACTATACCACCAACATAATTTGTTAAACCCATAATAAAAGAAGACTCATTTTCTTTGCTAATACCTAAATTAACATTAGTAGCACATCTATCAATTCTTGATGTATATCTTACATATTCATTAGTTGTTGTACCATCTTCATTTTCTACTGAAATTGTAGTATCCATACTTACACTAGTACCAGCAATACCACCGGCAGAACTATTATTAGTAGTATCAATATAAGCAGATAGTACTTCTACACGTTCGATAGTACCATAGTTAGCACCAGCGACTGTACCAATATGACCACCTGAATATTCACCAGAAATATTGTAGTTGTCGATTTTTAAGTTACATACTCTACCATTAGGTCCTATTTTGCTAAACAAACCTGCATTAACAAAAGTACGGCAGTTAGGTATCTCTTCAACAAAGTTTTCTATAGCATCAATTGCATCAACATATTTTTGTTTGTTTATGTTAATATTGCTAATTGTATAACCATTACCATCAAAGTTACCAGTAAAACCATTTTCATTGCCTGTTCCGATAGGTAGCCAATAACCTGTTTGGTTATAACCATCAGCCAAGTTAATATTATTAACAAGTTTATAACATTTATCTAGTCCGTATTTAACTTTAGCATCATCATCAGTCCCTTCTACAGCACCAATATCTCTTAATTCAGATGCAGTCTGTATATAATATGGACTAGTAATTGTACCATTACCTACATAAACCTGACATGATAAGTTTCTAAACTTTGCATTAGTTGTACGGAAAGTAATTGTTGCAATACCACCAGAAACACCAGTCAAAGTCTTCTTATCTTTATCATATTTTGCAATATTATCGTTACTTGAAAATACTTCATAATCTGAAAAAGACTTTTTATTATTATATACAATCCCTAGATCATCAATAACATCGCCTTCACGCATGTAAATGCTTGATGTAGAAATTGATATAGTTTCATTGTCTCTTACAAGATAAAAAACTGTAAAGCCTACACTTACAGCAACAAGTATTACGACTAAATAAACTAAAAATTTCTTCATACTTATTCTCCCTTTCATATTAGGATAAATTAAATTTAGCACATAGTATATATTATATACTATATTATACCATATTAATGCTAAATGTCAATATGCTACAAAATCGAAATATCGACTAAATAATCACATATTTTCAATATTATTATACACTAAAGTAATAATAATATCAATAGTGAAAAAGTTAAAAGACATTGAAATATATAAAAAAAGAAAAAGGAATAAGAAGAATAGATAGAAAAAAGAATGAAAGGTATTGAAAGGAATATATAGAAGAAAAAGAGTAAAGGCGCAGAGTGAAAGGTATAGAGAGAAAGGCATTGA